>Ga0315310_10000287_pt1 | contig 32624 bp, 35 predicted proteins | sample TDP5_MG_FD_203630 | JGI IMG/M metagenome (GOLD analysis project Ga0315310, IMG submission 203630) | Freshwater sediment microbial communities from Lake Towuti, South Sulawesi, Indonesia - TDP5 | ecosystem: Environmental > Aquatic > Freshwater > Lake > Sediment | place: Indonesia: South Sulawesi...
CAGATGAGAAGCTCTTAACTATCTGTAATTGCTGTGAATGTTGTTGTTTATGGCGTTTATTGCCAGACCTCGTATCTAACCTAGGCAATACTGTTAAGAAAATGCCAGGGGTGAGAATACAAGTTTCTGAGCGCTGTATCGGGTGTGGAACCTGTTCGAAGGGCGTATGTTTTGTAAAGGCCATCCATATTATTAATAATAAAAAGGCATTCATAAGTGAATCTTGCAGGGGATGTGGTCGTTGTATAAGCATCTGCCCGCAGAAAGCTATCGAAATTGAAATCACTGATGTACATTACCTAGAAAAGTCCATTCAGCGTATCGCCCGATTAATAGATATTTCTTAAGTGGTTTAAAGAAGGAGCAGCTGTTACATACGGATTTTTATTTTTTAACAAATCCTATTTTTAAAATCAACGGGAGATTTTCTTGTAGACAATTTTTACGTAAATTTTGAATAAGGTCTGTAAGAACTTTCCTCCTTTTTTTCTCTATATCAATTATGGCTGAGACGATTGGTCCCCATTTAGATTTTTGTATATATTCATCAAGTTGCCACTTCCCCTTAAATATAATTTTAGAATAAGAGCCTGCTGTCTTTTCATCATAATAGTATTCTGGATTTAAGAAGTCTCCCTCAATTGGGAACGCAAGAAGAACACCACTCCTTGAATCTATAGCATAGATTCCATTTTTAGATTTTTTTTCTATCACCGAATATTCTAGAATTTTACAAATTGGTATTTCTACACAAATTTGACCATGCCCTAATTCCCTTGTTATAGGTATAAAACCAATGGTATAAGTTTTTGATTGGGTGTATGCCGATAAAAATACTATTTTTTTATTTGTTATTATTATCTCTCCAGGAACAGTAGGTGGAAAGTAAAATTTAGCGTCCCAAACGCTTTTTCCAATTAGTGCAGACATTTTAGCATTACCAAATCTTTCGATAATTTTTTCTGCTTCGACCATGATTTATTCCCCTTTAAACCTAATAAGAATTAAAGAAATAATATTCTCAATATATTATTTAAATTTATAGTGTTTTGGAATCAGTTAGTTTAGGGATTCAATAAATCATAATTAGCCATCAATATATTTGGTTATCATTATTTCGACGACCTTTTGAATTTATTTTAATTCCTATACGACCTGTCGATCTGTCAGAAATACAAACTTAAGTACTAGATCAGCTGTACCAGATCACAAGGATTATTGAGGTAATTTAAACCCTGAAAGAAACAATATTAAACAACGTAAGTAATATTGTAAGGGAGTTAGTTAGGTATTCCTCTAGATTGTAGTGATTGCGTTAAAATAAAAAGCAACCGAAAAGGGATGGATTGTCCTGTGAATGATCTTTACCGGCAAAATCATGATTTCTGTGAATTCAAAAAAGTTCCGGAAGAATTAGAAGAGCAATTGAATAAAGAAAATAAGATGTGGTGTCCAAAACATGGTTGGCAGCGAGGCTGGAGAACATCGCGTCCTATAGCTGGGAGTAGTGCACCACAATTCTGGTTTTGTCCTATAAAAGGATGTACCGTTCGACGTAGAGGAGGATAAATTAGCATTTTCATAAAGTGGGCAGAGTATTGGGGCCTTGTGGGAAAATAATCACTTCTGGATTTTTTTTTGCTATAGATTGAATTGCCTCATCAAGGTTAGAGGCAAACTCTAATCCCATCTGTTCCACTTCATTCTGAGACAGCCCATCCGTTATGACAATGATTCGATGCTGCTTTATTTTACTGAAAAGATAGAGCACACAACTTTCACCTGGTAATTCGCCCTTCTCAATAAACTTGAAGAGAAGGTCGGAAGTAGGGTTCTGTAAAAGCATCTGTCGAAATATTGAGCTACTAGAAATACCATCTCTGCAGGAAACTAAGAAAATTATGGCCCCCTCTTTTTTAAGGGCCAAATCGGCAGCAAACAAGGCCTTCATTGCCTTCCCAAAAGTGCCATTTCTAGAATATGATTGAGTAATAACGATATCCGCCTTTTTAGGAATTTTTACGCTGTAAAATTGCTTAAACAGAGAGATACCGAAATGATGGGCTTTGATTGGGTCTCCTGCTATAACTTTTACAATTTGATTTTTGGTATTTAAGATAACATTAATAATAAGGTCCAAACCAAGAAGTCTCGCAGCTTCTTCCATGTCCTCACGAATAGTATTTCCTTCAATTTTCCCAAACTCGGCATCAAAGGTTCCAATTAAACAGTGATTCTGATTTATTGTTTCCTGTCCTGCGACTCCAGGAATAATTATGCTACTACCCCCCGTATATCCTGCAAGTTCATGGGGCATAATACATCCCACTCCTATTTTTAAATCAGCTTTCGCAACCTGCGAATTCACAAGGATGCTCGTCCCATAAGTGGTTTTACCAATAAACTTTAGGCTTTTTAGGGGATTATGATCGTAGATTTTGATACGATTGAGAACTTCCAGCCCGAATTTTTCTTGTAATTCGGATTTAGTCAAAGATGGGTGTAACCCACGTCCTACAATAATCTTAATATTTTCATCTGGAATGCCATTGATGTTTAAAAGATCTAAAAGAGGGGGGATCAAAAGATTTGCAGGGGTCGGACGTGATTTATCATCCGAAATGATGACCGCATTTTTTTTCTTATGAACTAGGGTTTCAAAATTTGGAATTCCAATTAAATTTTTTAAAGCATATAAAACATCTTTTTCTTGAGGGGTGAAATAATTTGTTTCGGGTGGGCTGAATTGCCCAAGTAATCTCCAGTGTTTTGGTAACTTAAGTGCTAAGTTTCTATGTCTAACAAGATTTTCGATTGCATTTGTCACAATTCACACCAAAAAAAATCACAACTTCCGATTCTGCCTATAGATACTGAATAAAAGTGAATAAAACCTTTTCGATTCTCTTAGTAATTTAAATTATCAATCACTCTTTAAGTTATGTTCAAGGATTAAGTACGTTCTGAAGGTTTAATCAGAATTTATTTAAAGCCAACTTCAGTTAATAGAAGGTATGAGTCTATTTAAAATTCTAGTAATAACAGTATTAACACTTAATTTGCTATTAATTCCACTCTATATTTTAATAGAATATCTACCAGTGGCACAGGGGAAATTGCTCTATACGGTATTTTATCTAATGAGCTATTCAGGGGTTATTTCGCTAATTTTTTTTGTATGTATTGTATCAACCCGAATTCGAAGCAGCTTTCAAGGGACTCGCCTTATGCTTGGATCTCGGCATTTACATGAGGGAACCATTGGTATTGTGTTTGTACTGATTGGGGTAATTTGGAATATCTGGCATTTCTTTGATGAAAATTTCTATTTCCCATATAATCAGTATGCAACAATAGGTTGGTGGCTTGCGGTAGGCGGATTGGTATTTATTGTTCTTGGGGCAATTTTAATTGGGCGCGATTGGGAGGATGTTAAAAATTTTCGGTTTTTTAATCCAGAAGAGGAAAAAAAGGAGAACTGATCTAATTTAGTAGGGAATCTTTTTCATTAAAATTTGAAACTATCATATTTAAAATTAAGGAATAAAACACATTGTAAAACCAAAAGAAATATTAAATAAATAATCAGTAAAGATTTAAACACCAAACAGTAATTATCAGTTACGCATTCTAAGCTGGTGAAACCATGCCTACTGAACAAGAACTGAAAAATGAGCTTTTCAAATTACGAGAAGTACTTGGGAAAAAAGAGAAAGAAGTTGCAGAGATAAAAAACAAAATTGCTGGGTTAGAAAAACAGTTGAAGATGGCACCCCCGAGTTTAGCAGCACCTATTCCTCAAATGGAAAGTATATCTTCAGAAGAGTCTGTTTCAGAAGAATCAAGTGCACCCCTTGAAGTGCCAATTCCAAAAATTGAAACTGCGCCAGCAAAGGGATCTTTTACACAACCAAAACAAAAATTAATTCTCCAAAAAGTTCCAACATCCGGGACTTCGCAAATTACTGCCCGAGAAACGCAATATGAATGCCCAAATTGTGGCAGTCATTATAATTCGGATGTAGATGATAAAACAAAAATTTTATACGTGGTCGGAGCAGGAACTCGCATCTATGCGAAGAAGCATCGCTGTATGAATTGTGGAAATGAATGGGCATAAATAGTTGATTGATTTTGGAGAAGCAAGAACTTGAGAAGACCCTGAAACAAGGGCAAGAAATTCCTCGATTGCCAAACTGCATCGCTTATCTGGCAATTGTGATTTTAACCTCTGTTTTTCTTTTCTATATTTCAGAATATTTCTGGCTACGGGTCTATACGACTGAAGGCGCTGCTGGATTTCTTAATCTAATTGGATTTAAAGCTCAGGTTACCTTTAATGAAGGACAAGATTCAGTTCAAATCTGTGCTGGAGGTTACTTCTCAGTGATTAAGATATGTTCAGGTATAGAAACCATTGCGCTCATCTCCGGCCTTATATTGGCAGCTCCAACTTCTTGGTACCGAAAATTAGCAGGTATTATTTTTATTACTTTCGGAATTTTTGGAGCTAATATCTTTAGAATTGTAACAACCGTAATCTTAGCTGGAATGGGTTATAGTGAATTCATTTATCATCAAGTGGTTTCTGCTATTTTTACCGTAATATTCGTCATAATCTTTATTTTGATGATTCAAGCTTGGATAATTCCTAATTTTATTGATTCTTTAGTCAATGTGTTAATAGGCATTGTCCATGCTATCAAAGGGGGTAAATAGCCTTTTAGTCAGGTGTCTGCAATGCGAAAGGACGAAAGGATGCGACTTGATAGGATCTTTTTACCTTGGGAACGTGGAGAAATCTTGGAAACTATTGCCGTTGCAGAAGGAAATCAATCAGGACTAAAGGAGCTCCTAAATGAGACGGGCTTACCATTGGAACTTGCACAATATCATCTCGATTATTTTGTTCAGGTTGGCATATTAGAGGATGAAATGGTAGAGAGGGAAAAAATATACCGAATGTGTGTAGAAGATGCGGATGTTCGGTTATTAAAAGAATTATTTGATGCGTGGAACAACCGTTAAAGCATATCGACCGTTTCTTCTGATTGTTTAACTATTGGGGGGGAATTCATTTTGCGACCCCTTATTTTTTTAATCCAATCACAAGACCGCTAATAAAACTGATAATGAACATCAATTTTAGCGAAAAGATTCCGATAGAAATTGAAAAAGGTTGAATAATATTTAATGAGGATGAACTTAATAAAATAATGAGGGGAAATGCTAATGATAAAGCCACAAAAATAAATCCTAGAAGAATGGAATAGAGCAAATTACCTAGGTATTTTTCAAGCCTTTTTCCCCATCGAGTTTGTGGGGAAGCCCAATTGAATAATAGTTCATAAAAAAGTAATATGAGAATTCCAATTAAAACTAAGGATAATATAGCAAGTATCACTGAATTAGGTAATAAATCTAAGAAAATTTGACCTGAAAAAAGGTAAAAAAGGTTTTCAAAAAAAATAAAGCCAGTAAAAAGCGAAATTCCAAATAAAATAATTGGTTTTAGATAAGTTTTATAAGTTATTTTACCAGATTTTGTCAATAATTTCCGAAATAGAGAGGTAATACAAGTACCTATTAAAAATGATATTGAAATAATAGGTACTATTTCATTGAAAAGAGTTGAATAAAAAGGAAGTATCTTATGAATTTGATTATAGAAACTAGGTACAAAATAAATTCTAAAATAAAGAGCCATAAGACCCCAAAGATAAAATGGAATTATAATAAAGCTAATGGCAATTAAAATTTGAATTATTTTAGATTTATTGATATTTAAGAAATATCTCTGGGTCAATCTATAAAAAAAACCCCCAATCAGGAACGCGGGAAAATACCAAAAAATAATAGAAATAAAAGAATAGAATATATAAAATGAAACGAGAGCATCTTGAAAAATCTGTGATATCGGGATAGACTTGCTGAGAGGGCTCATGAAAATAATAATAATAAGGTTTATTGAGATATATAAAAAGATAGAAAAAAGTTCACTTAACCAAACCCGCGTATTCATTTTATAGGAAGTCATAAAATGCGTTCCAATTTTCTTGAATATCCAAATGATTAAAATAAATATTCCAGCTAATATAATTATAAAAAATATAGTTACGGATACATAATCAAGAGATAGATTATAAAATATAATACCAATTTCATTTAAAATGGTTGAAATACAAAGAACATGGATAAAAAAAAGCCAGAAATACACAAAAATATCGTGATATACAATACCCATTGGGCCCTTACATTGAGGACATTCAAATAAAAATTCCTTGGTTTCTTTTGCAATTCGAGAGAGTGCAGAGCGTATTATTAATAACAAAAAAATGAAAGGAATAAATAAAAGAATCCCAGCATATAAATAAGACGATAGAATGTTAATTGTTCCCCCGGTGATGGGCGCGATAATTAAAAAGATCCCGAAATAAAATATATATGAAACTAACATATAGGCAAGGAACATAAATTGCGTTACTCTCCGATTCTGGAGCCCGGAGCATTGCGGGCACAAATAGGTTCCACATGCTTTACACTGGCTCCAATATGCAAAGAAGGAAATATTTCTTAAATGATAGGTTCCACAATTACAGCGGCGTTCTTCAGAAATTGACATTATATTCAAATTATTTTCAAAGTATAAATAGTTAGTTTTTAGCGATTGTATTAATTGAAAATAATAATTTCAAGAAATAAATTATTTTAATTTAGAGAATTATTATAAGGAGTAAAATCAGTTGAATTCAAAAGATTTAAGTCTTAAGGCGATTAGTGGAATTCCGAACCAAATTCCATTTAACCCATTTATTATGCATCTAGCTGCGAATCTTGTGAATATGAATTATGCGCAAATCTATTGCCAAAATGCCGAGGCACTGGCGGAGGCTCAAATAAAATGTGCGAATTTTTTTGGAATAGATCATGTGAATGTCTCGACAGATGCGTATCGTGAAGCAAGTGCATGGGGTGTCGAAATTAATTTTGACGGACATACGCCCGTAGCAAAAATGGGGTCCTACTTAAATTGGAGGGATTTTGAGTCTATTGAGGAGCCGGATCTGCTCAATGCGCCCCGCATTCAGGATAGAATTGAAGGAGTGCGCCTTCTTAAAGAAAAAGCACCAAATATGTGCCTTATTGGTTGGATTGAGGCGCCTTTTGCCGAACTTTGTTGTTTATTTGATATGGTAGAAACCATCAAAATTTGGATGCAGAAAGATTGGGAAAGAATTTTTCAAAATTTATTGGAGCGAATTTTACCTGTACAATTAGAATTCGCAAAATTACAAATAGAAGCGGGCGCGGATATAATAGGGGCAGGAGATTCTGCAATTTCACAAATTGGTCCAAAAAAATACAAAATGACCACACTAGGGACCACACAGAAATTATTCAGAAGTATCGAACAGTATGTGCCAGTCCTTTATCATGTATGCGGGGATAACGCAAGGATAGATAAAGAAGGGAATGATATGTTAAATCTCATCGCAAATACAGGAACTTCAATTGTGGATCTCGATTATCAGGTTAATTTAGCTGCCGCAAAAGAAAAAATTGGAGAGCAAGTTTGCCTCAGAGGTAATACCAATACAATTATTTTAGGGAATCCAGCTTACGGTATAGATCAAGTTTATGAGGCAATTATGAAGACAATTGAGGCAGGAAAGCCAAATGGCAGGTACATGTTTGGGGCAGGCTGCGAATGGCCATGGGAACCCAAAGAGGTAGCAATTCGAAACTTAAGCCTGGCAAAAGCCCTAGTTGAGCATGTTGGAAAATATTAATGAGAAATTTTGTCAAATATGAGTATATATTTTAAAAAATGAATAGGATTATAAATACGGTAAATTTATGTCCGAAAGAAAAAGAACTATTATATTTGTTCACGGGTCTATGGGCTGCAATCAAGTTTGGAAATATCAAATTCAAGGATTATCTGCGAAAAATAAAACTATTGCAATTGATTTACCAGGACATTTTGGAACAGATTGTCCTGAAATGCCCAACATGGAAACCTATGTAACTTTTTTAAATGAAAAAATAGGGGATTTACAATTGAATCAAGTCATTTTGGGAGGACATTCAATGGGGGGGACGATCATTCTTTCATATTATTTTCAATATCCAGAGAAAGTTCAGGCATTGATTCTAATTGGAACTGGAGCAAGGTTACGGGTATTACCTGCCATTTTAGAGATGACGAAAAATAACGATCCAAAACTCATTCAGATGATGGAAACGGTCGCCTTCCATAAAAATACAATTAGAACTCAGAAGCACTTAATTGAAGAAGTAAATAGTAACATGATGAAAACCTTACCGAATATTGGATATTATGATTTTAGTATTTGCAATGAATTTGATGTAATGAGTAAGTTAGGGGAAATTGAGATCCCAACTTTAATTATTTGTGGGGATGATGATAAGTTAACGCCTCCAAAATATTCAATATATTTGAATGAACATATTCCGAAGAGCACTTTACATATCATTGAGAACGCGGGGCATATGGTAATGTTAGAACAAGTAAACGCAGTAAATAAAGTAGTTAAGGAGTTTCTAAGCACTTTATAACAAAAATTGAAGGTCAGAGGAATTCATAAGAATTGGCTTTATTACCAGAAGATTTCATTTTGCCAGAGGAATATTATACAGAAGAAGTGGCAAAACAATATGAGCAGAATACTCGGATTCAGAAAGTTCAGCGAGAAATGACGATACGTGCTCTTGACCTTCTTAAAATACCACCCCCCGCATTGTTCCTTGATATAGGATGTGGAACCGGAATTTCAATGCAGGTTTTGAAGGAGAAAGGATTTGAGGGCATGGGCATCGATGTTGCAGAATCTATGTTGGCAATTGCACGGCAGAAGGGATTGAATGTATTCAAAGCCGATTTTACAAATCAAATCCCCTTTGATTCGAATTTCTTTGATTTTGCCATTTCCATTTCTACTTTACAATGGATATTTCACGGGTTCAAGCCAGCTATCATACTAGAAAAGGGGAAAAAAGCAATTGCAGAAATATATCGTATTTTAAAACCCCATGGAGTTGTGATTATTCAATTCTATCCGAAGAATGAGGAACAATTAACTTTAGCAGGTAAAATTCTGAAAAAAAAGTTTCATGTAACAAAAATAATAGATGATCCAAATATTCCTAAACGTAAAAAAATCTTTTTATTGTGTTCAAAATAATTTAAAAATTTAGAAACTAAATAGATTGGGAGTAAAGGAAAATGATAATTCAGCTTGGATGGTTTTTAATTTTTTTAACTCTCTCTTGTATAATCGTAGGGATTTGTGTGTATATCTATGTCTTAATGACTTATCATCGCAAACCCATTCAATGTACCCTAATTCATGAAGAAAGTTTTAAAATTCCAATCAAAACCGAAAGAGGAAAAATAGATCTTGAAGCAAAAATTATAAAATCGGATTATACACCGAAGAATGCAGCGCCATGCGTCATTACCTGCCATGGATGGCGAGGAAATTTAAATGGTTTTAGGTATCTCCACTATCCTTTAGCCTTATATGGATATGCAATTGTAACTTATTCCTCCAGAGGGCATGGAAAAAGCGGAGGTAGGGTTCAATTTCCACAAATTTACGAAGACATTATAAAAGTCTTCGATTTTCTCCAAGAAAATAGTCACGATTTTGGAATTGATACCAACCGAATCGCGGTAATAGGCCATTCCATGGGTGCAAGCATTGCACTTATGAAGCCATATCAAGACGCTCGCGTGAAAATGGTAGTGGGAATAAGCGGAATACATGAGCTTAAAGAGTCTTATAATAAGCCAAGGAAGTTATCAGCGTTTTTGACAAAAGTTTATCTAAGGAGCTTTGGACGCCAACCCAAATTGACTGAGGAAATTAATAGAGCTGGATCTCCTAAATATTATTTATCACAGCCTGGAATTGCACAAGTGCTGCTGATCCATGCAAAAGATGATAAATTTGTGGAATTCCATAATTTTGAGAAGAATGTTGCGCTCCTTCGGTTATCACCAGATCACACGCTGGTTTTTGAGAAGGGTGGACACTCATTTTATCACCTTGAATGTCTGATTCTTGCGCAAATAATCAAATGGTTAGAGCAATTTCTTTAAATTTTTTCCTTTCTCTCCTTTCCTTATTCTTTCCTTATTCCATCCTTTGTTCGAAATATATAAGATTTGCAAGCCAAGAGGAATTTACGAGCTAAGATAAATCCCGAAGAAAATAGGAAAATTGAGAAAGAATTTAATATCCTATTGAGTTTTCATCCCCTATAATCAAATGGTTAGATTAATTTCTTTAATTTTTTTTCCTTCAAAATTTTTCGCAATTCCCATATGGCAAAGGGAGGGCATCCCGCAAAAAACATGCCTCTATCTTGGTATTCTGCCGCACAGTCGCCTACAATGAATACTTGACCCTTTAATTTTTGGGGGACAGTTGGATTTTTTCCTATTATAAATGTCAAATCCCCATACTTATCGATTTCACCCCGTTTTAATAACCCATCTAGACCAACCCGTGCCCAGGCCCAGCATCCTGGCGAACAGGCGCCTCCAGCGAAAACATGGACATTCGGGGCAATTCCAATAATTTCGGTGGAAGGTTTAAGGAATTGTCTAGAAACGGATTCTAAGGGAGTGCCTACAATATTAATTGTATTGATATCTATCTCTCCAAGGCCCTGTAATGATGCCAACCGAATATGAGTGATATCATGCGGGGAAAAGCCCATGAGAGTTGTAGCAACTGAATCTACAGCTACTAGATCACGACTTGCAAGACAAAGATTCAGAATAAGCGGTTTTCCCAAAGTTGGTCCTTGCCCTTCTAATGCATAAGTCCCATCAATGAGCGCCAATCTTAGTTTATGCTTAATTGCGTGATTTATATCGATCAGTTTCTGATGCAAGTCATCTTTATGAAAGAGCTTTTTATCTTCCGGTGGCACAAACCCATGTTGGTTTTTAAGCGAGAGTGAAACGAAGGTTTGATTGTGCGTTTTCAATCTTGGAACTGTTATAAATCCATCAATGTCCAAAATCTTTTGAGGAATCCGAATTTTTGGTAGAATAACAGCATCTTTGGAAGTAATTTGGGTATATGGTTCCTCATCAAAGTAAAGCACTAAACCACCAGCTTCCAGAACCGCATCTTTCATGCCTGTGACTTCAAAGCATTGGCGCGCCTTAAAGGGGAAAAATGGAGAATCGCCCACATATACCTTTTTAACATTAATATTATAACATAAATCGATTAATGCACGAATGACTGCAGGATTTGTAACCACGCCAGTTTCAGTTTTTAAAGGGACGACCAGATTTGGCTTTATTAACACGGATTCTCCTGACTGGAAAAATTTGTCGATGCCTCCTAGAAGATCCAAAGATTTTTTGACGCATTGAAAAGTATCTTTATCTTGGACTATTGAAACGATCGGGGCCTTCATATAATCACAGAGATCCTATCTTGGACTATTGAAACAATCGTAGACTTCATGAAATCATCTTATGGTAATAGTTATGATAATAGTCATCATAATTTATTGCCATTGATAATAGAGGTTCTTAGATTTGAATCAAATAATAAATCTAAAAAAGTAATTAAATAATTTATTGTCATCATAATTTATTGTCATCATAATTCATTGTTAGGATTTACAAAGTGATTAATAGGGCTTTAGGTGAAATAACACTTCATATTTTTACTCATATAAAAAAATAGGAGATAAATAGAAATAGGCATATCTGTAAAATTGAAATGAAGGGAAATTTAATTAAAAAAATTGGTATTTACATCACAAGTATAGTTCTTATCACTATTTTAACCATTTTTGTGATAGGATACTTCTATCGAGAACTTTATGAGATATTGGAGACGATTTTCAATCCTATTTTCAATAATTGGATCCCATGGATATATCTTGGCATATCATCATCATTCAATGCAGGAGGATGTTGCTTCGGACTGGCTTTTCTTTATATGAAACGTAATTACTTAAGAGGTTATTTAACGTCTCTGTTAGGCTCATTATTAATGTTTTTAAGCCTTATTATTCTCATAGTTTATACTAATCTGGCTTTGATATTCACCAACTTACTAGCCTTGGAAGTCAAACTACTCGTTTTTTTTACTTTCCTATTGGCTTCATTACCGATTTTACTGCTAAGCCTTGAAAAGTTATTTGATGTATCGACTTTTTTCAAAGACATTTGGCGCCAAAAAGAAGATTACCACAAATTGACATATAGAGTAGAAGAAAAAGGAAAGTTGGTATATATACATATTGAGAAAAATGGATCCAATGTATCAAATATCTTTGAAGCTGCCCCAACATTAAAAATTCAAGAGGTATTGCATGCAATTAAGAAAAACCCCGATGTTTCTTTATCATTTTATCTTAAAAGTGCGTTATTATTTTTTATTACCGAAATTGTTCTAAATTTTACCTCTTGGCCACGCGCAAGAAACCGACTTTTACGTAGATTTACACAAATGAAAATCGGAAAAGATGTATGTATTAGCCAATGGACTCAAATCGATCCATTATTTCCAGACTTAATCGAATTTGAAGAAGGGTCAGGAGTTGGAGTGGGTTGCCAATTATTAACCCATAATTTTATGGAGAAAGATCCCTTGACAATAGGCATTGGACCTATAAAAATAAAAAAAGGCGCAAGAATTGGAGCATTCTCTACTTTACTTCCAGGAGTAACCGTAGGGGAAGGGGCAATAGTGGGTACAGGTTCGTTGGTAGCAGATGATATCCCGCCTCATACTATTGCGTATGGTGTTCCTGCACGAGTTATTAAAAAGATTGAAAATCTTGATGATCAGAATTCTATTAAAATATAATTTTAATACCCGTTTTCATTTATAATAAATCGAAACATGCTATTAATTATCGTTCTAAATAATTCAGGATGAGATAAAGATGAAGGTTGCCTTATTTTGTGATCCAAAAGCGGATCCTCGATTTGAAATCGGCGAAGAAGAAATCCCGGACCCTAGAAATAATGAAGTTGCATTTAAGGTAATGAGTAGCGCCTTATGTGGAACGGACCTCCATATCCTGGACGGATCTTTACTTACATCACCAAAAGGAAAATGGCTGGCATATAGAGAATTACCAATTGTAATAGGGCACGAGGCAGCAGGAATAGTTACAGCAGTTGGAAGTTCGATAAAGAAATTCGAAGAGGGCGATCGTATCTGCACTGCACCCAATTTTTCTTGTGGATATTGTTCTTATTGTAGAAGAGATTTACCTAATTTATGCGATAATCGGGGCATATTTGGCCTTCATGCACCTGGATTTCATGCAGAATATGGCATCGCAGATGCGAGAAATATTTATAAGTTACCTGAAAGCATTGATTTCGATATTGGGTGTTTAATTGGCGATACATTGGGGACGGCATATCACGCCATTAAACGGGCTAAAATTCAGCCAGGCGATATTATCGCGATCTGGGGTCTCGGGCCGATAGGGATAGTGACAGCCCAAATGGCGAAAATTGTGGGAGCAGCAAAAGTCATTGCTTTTGATGTTGTGCCAGATCGAATAGAAATGGCAAAGAAAGTGGGGATTGATCTTTGTTTAAATTCTAATCAACTTATCGAATTGGTATTAGAACAAAAGGGTTTTACGCAAGAAGATTTAAAGACGGATACGAACGCGAAGAAAGTCGCAGATGAAGCAATTCTAGGGAAAATAAAGGAAATTTGTCCTGAGGGAGTGGATGTGGCTATTGAAGCCTCAGGAATGGATTTTATCTTATCGCAGGCTTTTAATTCAACTAGGAAAGGTGGTACCATTCTGGTGGTGGGAATTCATAGCAACCCATTTTCACTACCTACGCTTGCTTTAACCTATCGGGAGATTTCAATTATTGGAACTTTCTCACATATCGGGGCTGAAAGCGAGGCAATGATAAATCTTTTGGAAGCCGGCAAAATCCAGCTGGCACCATTAATTAGCCACTACTTTGCATTGGACGATATTAATACCGCTTATGACCTCTTTATGGCAAGAAAAACAAATAAAGTTATTCTACTTCCGGATAAGGACTATGCAAGAATGAAGTTATAAAAAGAATAGTATGATTCTTTAGGTTTGAATCCGTTTCCTAATGCTTTTTAGGGCTTCTTTTTCAGAGGGAGGTTCATTGGAATAATTCTTCTGAAACTCTTTGGTGTCTAAATCGAATACTTTGAAGGACAGTTGTAAATTTAGGACAGAATCTAGGACCTTTAGGATCGATTTTACGGCGTTATAATCAATTTCAATCCCTTCGAGGACTTCAGATAATAAAATACCTCCAGGAATATTATAGAAGATGCTTGCATATGAAACAGTTAGGGCATTTACGCCAGTTATAATCCCTTTCTGTAGCAATTGAAGGCTTAATTCCTTGTTCTGGTGCGTTTTTTCATCAAATTTAAACATTTGAAGAAGTTCATTGAAGTTTGAAACGAAATAGAGTTGGGGGTTTGTGGAACTATAATTAATAGGATTGGAAGCAATCGAAATAAGCAGTTCTATATTATAGGAACCTAATAAATCCACTATCATATTAGCTACGAAATGATTTCCAATAGGAGATAGCGGCGTTTCATTTCCTGTGATTATAATAAAATCCTTGGATTTTTGAGGGTCTTTAAAGACATATAAACTCAGATTAGCTAATTCGAATGCATTATCCTGAGTTTCGAGGCTCTCAATAGGTAAGAAATCGGAAATATGATAACTTAAAATCTTTTCTGCATTTAACTCTTTTATTAAGTATTTTGTGCTGATTTCACCTAAATTACTGAGGTCTGGTACGCCCAATATACAAAGAGGATGTATTAAATTTTCCAGATATGTTTGATCTCGATAGTAATGCACTAGAATTTTGGGTTCAAACGGTTCAATGTAATACATAAAATCGATTCCAAAGCCAAAAATGCATTAAGAAATGAAAACATTGAAAAAATTAATAGTTTTCTTATTAGTTATAGCTAATGAAAAGGATGGTTGATAATATGAGCAAGGGAAAATTTATTGTATTGGATGGAATCGATGGGTCTGGCACAACAACGCATGCTAAATTATTAAAAAATTGGTTGATGCAGAAAGGATATGCGGTTGTATTAACAACAGAACCATCTAAGCGCAAAATTGGCACCTTAATTCGAAAAATTATACGGACAACCGAGACCTCTACTGAAATAGATGCCCTCCTTTTTGCAGCAGATCGCCTTGATCACGTAGAAATGGTAATAAAACCGGGTTTGGCGGCTAATAAAATCGTGATTTCAGACCGTTATGTGGAATCAACAATTGCCTATCAAACAACAGCAGGCCTTGATATAGGATGGGTGTTAGAACTCAATAAATTCATTATAAATCCAGATTTGACAATCATTCTTGATATAGAACCAGAAATTGGATTGAATAGAAAACAGAAACTGACGGATAAATTTGAAAATGCCGAGTTTCTCCGAAATGTCAGAGAAATATATCTGGAAAGAGCACAATCACAGCATTATCCTATTATAACCACTAATCGATCCATTGATATAGTCCAGGAGGAACTCCAGAAATATGTTCAATCGATTTTATAGCTTTTCCTTATCTATTGAAAAATTTTTAACTAAGATATTAAATTCTTTATTTGGCAATGAAGACCTCATGTTTCTGATACAAAAAATGATGAGTGCATGGGCGGTCTGAGCCACAATATATAGCTATTCAATTTGTAATTATTTTCCTTATTTTAGTTTTTAGAGAAATAAGAAAGGACTTTTTTTTTATGAAAGTTAATTTTAAAGAATTTTAGCTCATCATAAAATTTTCCAATTCAAATCTATGAGACTGATTCAAATCTGAATGCAACTGATAAAAATTTCTTAAAAATTAATTTAAAAACAAATAAAAGGGAAGAAGGATAATTTTAGACATATTAGTATTATAGTTCATAATATTATGAGAGATGAAATTCGATGAGCTATAAGATGCCAAAAATAGAAGATAAGCGAAAATTGTGTCCAAGATGCGGTTCACCATTGATGGAAGAAGGTGAAGGCATTTATAGATGTCATTTATGCGGATATTTGAAAGGAGGCGAAGGACACCGTCCAGTTATTAAGTTTGCTGAGCCAGAAGCAGTAAAAAAAGTTAAAGAGACTAAAATTTATAGAGTTACACCCTCTGGTATGACATTAGCATCTGAATTAGAAAAAGCTGGCGTATATGTTATAGCAGATACAGATAATAATATTATCTGGATATGGAGAGGAGCTGCTTGTAAGCCAAAAGAAGCTTATGATGCAGGGACTGCGGCAACAAAAGTAAAGACATCTGAGAAAATGTATTCCGCAAAATTAATTTATATCGATGATGGGAAGGAGCCTCCAGAATTTCCTTTGAAAGCGGGAAAAGCAAGAATTGAACAGGAGGAGGAGCTAGCCGGAGCAGCGGAAGCGCTCTCAATAGAAACACCAGCTGAAGGAGAAACAAATATCTATTTAATTGATCAAGGGCAATTAAAGAAAATCGATCAGCCTGTTTTTACATCAGGTGATACTTACCTCATAGATGCAGGAAACCAGATTTGGATATGGATTGGAGAAGGTTCATCAGTTGATGAAAAGTTCTCTGCTGCGCATATATCCACTATTATTGATGCTAGCCGCGGAGGATCGCCAAAAGTGACAACTATTGAACAAGGCAATGAACCTGAAAACCTGAGAATCGTGCTTGGGGCGCTTGGAGGTCTTAAAATCGTAGAAGCGAATGTCGCGGATACCCTTTTGAAGAAAGTCGAAAAGCCTATCTATGAACCTGTTTTATACCACATCAAAAGTGAAGATTTTGAAACAATAAATGATATCATTTATAAACAGGTGCCATTGACGAAAGAGAGTTTGGATTCAGGAGATACTTATATTTTAGACGATAGACCCCATGAAAAAATCTATATTTGGGTAGGGAGCGGATCTAATGCTAAAGAGAAGTTTGTTGGCATGCAAATAGCAAAAAAATTTGATGAGGAACGCGCAGGGGTACAACAGGTCATTATTGTAGATGATGGAGACGAACCTCCTGAATTCAAAGAGATTCTAGGAATTGATTAATAAGAAAGCTATATTCTTTTCTTTTTTTTATTTGAAACTAATTAATAAGGATTAAATATCATTTATTTTCTCCTTTTTTTTATCGGAAAAAATTTAAAAATTTAAAAGCGATGATTTTCTCTATAATTGCATTGTAAATGAATTTTTACGTAATGAAGCAATAATTAATCGAAATTTATTTTGGGATGAACTATGACAGAAAAAGAGAACGAATCTGAAGAGCAAGAAGAAGAAGCTGAAGAAACAGAAGAAGAGAAAGAACAAAAAAAGTTTGAATACTATAAAAAAGCGGGAGAGATTCAGTTTGAAGTTAAAAGTCTAGCCATTCCACTTATAAAAGTGGGAGCAAAAGTAGTGGATATATGTGATTCCATTGAAGGATTCATTCTAGAGAAAGGTGGCGGACTCGCTTTTCCCGTTAATGTCTCGATTAATAATATTGCAGCTCATTATACCGCACAGGGACCCAGCGATCCCACCGTGATTCAAGAAGGTGATGTTGTTAAAATAGATATAGGGGTTCAAATCGAGGGGTACGTGGCGGATGGAGCCTTTACGGTATCATTTAATGAAAATTATAAAAAATTAGTCGAATCATCCGAAGCCGCATTACAGGCGGTGATTGACGCGCTTAAGCCCGGTATAGAAACACATCAATTGGGCGCATTAGCTGAAAAGGAAATAAAAGATCGTGGCTATTGGCCTGTACGAGATCTCTCAGGACATATCTTGGATCAGTGGGAATTACATGGCAAAAAAACGATTCCTGCGGTTGCATTACCTGCTGGCGAAAAAATAGAGGAAGGCGAAGTCTATGCACTCGAATTTTTTGCCACCACAGGCGCAGGATCTGTTCATGATCTCCCTCCGACTTATATATACAGTTTATATCCTGTTAGGAGAGCCGTAAGATCTGAAGCTGCCCGCCAAATTATTCGAGAAGTAAGCAATAAATATAAAACACTCCCATTCGCAAGGCGCTGGATTATGCGCGATGTGAAAGGGGCAGTACTTCTTGGGCTCCGTGAACTTACCCGGATTGGCCTTCTTCATGAATATCACCCGCTCTCTGATAAGAAAGGAACCTTCATCTCTCAAGCTGAAGAAACCGCTATAATCGAACAGGATTCTTGCTTCATCACAACCCGTAAAAATGGTTAATTGCGGAAGGATTTCCTTTTTTGGCAGAAACTCCAGAGAATTCCGAAGGATTTCCTTTTGGGGTATATTTCTGTCTAAATTGTCGTACTCTCGTGATGTGGTATCCAGATATCGTGAAACACCCTGATATGAATTTATATCCCGAAAATATCAAATGCCCAACCTGCAAAACCTTCCTGCACCCAAAAGAAAAATTGCTTATTAAAGATATCTGGACCGATTTAGTTCCTCTTTTTCTCGAGACCACGAAGAAATACGCTTTTATCAAAGCGATTATTTGCGATGAGGAACATTGTCACTTGGTTTGGACTAAGGCACAGATTAATAGATAACTCTAATGATATTAAGGATATACTCTGTTAATTGTGCGAGGATAGGCGATGGCATCTCTAATATTTTCTAATTTACACATCCATTTTACCACACGCTCTGTGCCTAGTCCAAACCCAGAATGAGGAATTGTGCCATATTTCCGAAGATCGATATACCATTTATAAGCTTCAGGATCTAGGTTATCATCTTGGATACGCTGAATGAGCTCTTCTTGAGTATCAGTTCGCTGACCTCCGCCAATTATTTCACCATGTCCCTCTGGAGCCAGCAAATCGGCACAATTGACCACTTTCGGATTTTCTGCGTCTAATTTATGATAAAACGCTTTGGCCACTCTGGGATAATTATATACAAAGAGTGGAGTCGTTTTTTTTAATGTCAATACGCGTTCTTCTTCAGCGCCGAAATCATCTCCCCATTCAACCCTATGACCGCTATTATTCAATATATCAATTGCTTCGGTATAGGAAATTCTTTCAAAGGGCGGGGTAATCATCATTAATTCTGCGGGATCACGTCCAAGAAATTTCAATGCCTCACTCTTAGACTTGGCAATAGTTTGACATATGTAAGACAAGAGATTTTCCTGGATTTCCATATCCTGCTCTAAATTACAAAAGGGCATTTCCGCTTCCAACATCCAGAATTCAGTAAGATGCCGGGTAGTTCTAGATTTTTCAGCTCTAAAGGATGGTGCAATGGTATAGACATTCCCAAGCGAAAAAATGAGAGTTTCCAGATAGAATTGGCTTGATTGGGTCAGATATGCTTCCATATCGAAATATTTCATTTTAAAAAGAGTTGCACCACCTTCAACTGCGGCGGTTATAAACATGGGACAATGGACCTCTAGAAAATCGTTTGATTTAAACCATTCCCGAGCTGAATCAAATACAGCAGCTCTAATTTGCTGTAAATATGATAGCTGACGGCTCCTAAGCCACAAATGACGGTTATCAAGTAAAAATTCAATACTTTGATCACGAGTGATTGGAAAGATGTCTGCTAACCCAATAAGAGTGATCTGTGATCCCGAAAGCTCGAGACCGCCAGGGCTCCGTTCCTCTTCACGAATTATTCCAGTGATCTCCGTGGAAGATTCGATAGTCACATTATCTGCCGCTTGAAACCCCTCAAACCCTACTATTTCTTCCTCAAAAGTGCATTGAAGAATTGCACCCTTCTCTCGGATAATTAAAAAAATTATTTTCCCTGATTTTCGCCGGCGATATACCCAGCCACGAATTGTTATTTGCTGCCCTATTGGCCGCTTTTCGAGAATCTCTTCAATTGACATTAAACTCACATTATCATCCTCATTAATGATGATTTTTCTATAAACTTCATAAATAGAATTTAATAAAAATAATATTTTCATTTTATCTCAAATAAGGATTGTAAAAAATTATCCATTTATCATAATTTTTTAAATTGCATAGGGAGTCTTGATTTGAATGCCGTTAATACCTTGGACCAATGAATCATTACCAGAGAAAATGCAAGCTGTAGTGTTGGAAAACCGATATAAATTAAGATATACGACCATTCCTATTTGGCCAATTGAATCATATAATGACTTAGATATGGTTTTAATCAAAGTCAGAGCATGTGGGGTTTGCGGCTCCGATTTCAGATATTATCAAGGGGAAAATCCTTGGTCACAACATACAATGGGTGTAAATAAAGCAAATCCCCCTAATATTGTGCTGGGTCATGAATTCACGGGAGAAGTTATTGCAGTTCAGAAAGAAGAAAATGAAAAATGGTTAGGAAGACGCGTAGTCCCTATATGTTCAAAGGTTTGTGGGAAATGTAAAATGTGTAGGACAAATAGAGCCCACTTATGCGAGAATACTATTCATATAGGACATGGGCAAGGATGGGGATCACAAGCTTATTACCCCGGGGCTTATGCAGAGTATGTACCTGCATGGGCAGAGAGTTGCTATGAAATCCCACAAGCTGTTACGTTTGAAGAAGCTGCAATGATGGATGTGTTGGCAGTTTGTACTCATGCATATAATCGGGCAAATCATGAGATAGAAATGCCAGTTTTAGTTATAGGATGCGGTCCTATTGGAAATGGTATTGCACAAATTGCCAGAATTTCGGGAGTATCAGAGGAAAATATTATTATCCTTGAAAACTCGGGAATTGCCATCGAGATAGCGCAAAAGAATGGATTTCAAAACATATTTAATTCTGACAACAAAAAGACGAAAGAAATTGAGCAAGAAATTCTAAAAATCACTAAAAAAAAGAAATTTTTTTCGATTTTCGATAGTATTGGGTCAGAATTCAGTTTTCAAATGGGATTAAATCTCCTGGACAAAGGCGGCGCTTATGTAAATTTGGCAGTACATCAAAATCAAATGAGATTCAATCAATTGCAGCTTTCGGGGGAACGAAAATTGATGACCTCCAATAATTTCACGCCTAAGGATTATGAACCCGCTTTAAAGTGGTTAGAAGAAGGAAAATTCGACGTGAACTCTTGGTTTACAAAGATTTCTTTGTTAGAAATTCCCAAATATTTTAAAGATACGATCAAAAATAAAAAGGGGCGTGAATATTTTAAATTAGTAATCCAAATAGAATAACTTTTACAACAACATTTTAGTGGAAAATGCTATGCAAATAGATTATAAATGGAAAATTATTGTAGTTGGCGATGGAAGCGTTGGTAAAACGACTCTAATGCTCCAATACACAGAAAAAAAGTTCAATGAGCTCTATATCCCTACAGTTGGCGTTCAGGTCTCCATAAAGGTAGTTCCGATAAAGGTTGGCAAAGAAAAAAGGTCAGTTGAGCTAACTATCTGGGATATAGCTGGTCAGACGAAATTTGAACATATTAGAAAAATTTTCTATGAAGGCGCCAGCGCATATATTATATTATATGATATAACTAAGCAAAATACCTTTGATGGAATTTCATACTGGGTTAATGATGTCGCATGGGCCATTGGGGATAAATATGGTATTTTGATAGGGAATAAAAAAGATCTCGCAAAATATCGAGTAATCGGTGAAGACCAAGGGAAAGAATTGGCAGCAGAATACCATCTCGATTTTCTAGAAACCTCAGCAAAAACAGGAGAAAATGTGAACAAAGTATTCGAGTTAATTACTAAAAATTTAATGAATTTATATAATATTTAAACTTCATTAATCTTATTTTAAAATATCTAATTTTATCATGAAAAACATAATTTTTATAAGAAAAAGCAAAAAATAGTGAAGGAAAAGCTTTGGTCTGATCTGTACTCTGATTATTAGCCTGAAATCTTCTTATAGATATTTAATCCAATCCAGATGTCTTCCTCACCAGCTTTAATCCGCTTATTTCCTTCGGTAGTAGCAATAATTTCAGATTTGCCGCTTTTTGAGGGACCAAATGATTGAGAAATATCTACTTTTATTGTCATTATGTTACCTTTTATTTCATATTCCACATTCTTCATCTTTATCAATCCTTTGAACTAATTTCTTATGAGTGTTTTCCAATGTCTTATTCTGATTTTATTTTTAGGTTTATATGAGTTTTTGTGATTCTAATAAATTATTACTTTTTGTAAATTTTTCGCATAGGTTTTAAAAATAAAAATATGAGAAAGCAAACATAATGTATTTTAATTTGAGATTTCTACAATTCTTTTTGTCAGATTTGAATTAAAAAAGGAAAAAAGCTTTAAATATAATATCGAATTTAAGATAATTCATAAAAATACCCAATTGGGAGGGTTCCTATGGAATTCGAACGGATATGGAAAAATATAAAGTTGGTAACGGCGTGGATTCAAGGTAGTTGTTCTGAAACGCCGAGGATGGAAGGAGAAATATTAAAGCCATTGAATAAATTAATTGATTTTGAAAAACAAGAATGTATTTACGAAAATAATTCAAATTTTTAAAAAAGCAGAAAAGTTTTTCAATTTGGATATAAAATTTTTATATATAAATATTATTAGAGAATATTCGAGAAAAAGAAAATAAAAAGAGTAGTTTAAAGGCCGAGTGCATCTTTTAAGAAGATTTTATGTTTTCCAAGTGTGCCTCCATAATTCCCTGCTGTAATTTTTTTAATTCCTTGTATTTGGATAGCGGCTTGGATTCCAGCGGCGGTTGCTTGTTGTATTTTCTCGAGATCCATCCCGTTAATGACAATTTCGAGTACACAGTTCACATCAGCTGGGACCGCGGAATCAGGAATTTTGTTTTTTAGAGTGGGACAATAGATGTGATTAGTGGAGGCATGCATGAATTTGGCGTATTTGAGAGAACCAGTTTTTGAGCCAGAGCGGCAGATACCCCCTGGAAAGCTGGTGATGACCCCTTCAATACCATGAATTGCCTTAACTGCATCAGTCGCTGCTTTAAGAGTATTTTCGAGTTCATCACCAAGGATGAAAAAGTTACCGCCACCGATTCCCTTTTTGCCCTTAAATGACTCTTCAATGGAAAAAATGCCTTCCATTACGGGTATTAACCAGACAGTCCGCTCTCCGATCGAATCCGCTTTTTCCCAGCCATCACCAAAATATCGCATATTTTTGCCAGTTACAAATATCGCAGGCTTCTCTTCCCCTGTATCTTTATCTTTATAGGTATCGGCTTCCATATTGAGCCAATCGAAAAGACTTGTGGTGGGACATGTTAAAATACATTGACCAACTCGATTCATCAAGGCAGTCCCAAGACCTGCTCTAGGAGCGAAGACCAGCACAGAGGCGCCAGGGCGATTGTCGGGGGTTTCTGAAGGGGATATTATCTTATCGATGCCCGCTTCACAATCACAGCCAATAGTGGAAACTGCAAAACCAGTAAAAATATTGCAAGCAATATTCACCCATTCCTCATTCAATGCCGTTACCAGAACACGCGCACACCATAAATCAAAAGCTTCAGCATATGTATCTTCTATCTCGACACCATTTAATTCCATTTATATCAATCCTTACATTCAATTTGTTTAATATGACTTGATTCATGAGGCAAAAACGTTTCTAATTATTCAGTTTAAGTTAAATTATTTTGTTAACCTTTATTAACAAATCTTTTTCCTTAAAAGTATTTTTCTATTACGAAAATAAGTAGGGGCTTGCCAATGCAAAAATCATGATGCCCAAGAGACATCCTGCACATATTCCTGCAATAATTGCCAGTGATTTACGATGCTTTTCATTGAACACAGCACCCGTGAAGCTGCTTAACATTATTACGGCAAAAACAAAAGAAAATATCGAGCAAAGTAAATCTACTTCTTGTATGGTGATCATGTTAATTCACTTAGATTGCTTTTTTTGGATTCACTGAAAAGATAAATAAGTAATTCAAAATTTAATTTGCATAATTATTTAAAATTTCGATCATCCAAGAAGATGAAACTATGGTTGCTTGGGGAATTAATAACATAGGATTAGGCATAATTTTCATAATTTTTGCAGTGCAATGCCTCATTCTTACGAGGTGGGTTAATGAGAAAAGAAAGAAGAATGCTGATGAAGAATCTCGAACTCATTTTCGGGAAGGATTCTTTAATGGGCTGTTAACAGCTATTTTATTAGTAACAATAGGATTGATTTATGTCATTACCGGAGCAGCGGTGTTATTGTTTAACAATAAGACTGAAGGAGGCTTGGAACTGCTTTATCCAGTTCCCACAGATTCATTTGCAATTTATTTTCTAGCATTTTTGATAGTATTTATTGGAATCTTCGTTATTTATGAGTATATTACTAAAAAAAGTTTGAAAAATCCGCCCTTAGAACAAAAGATCCATAAACTTGATTTAGAAGTTTCGCGAAAGGCTTTTCACGTCTTAATTATTGGAATCCTTGCGGTCTATTTGGTAGTAGGACCTTTAGTAACAGATTCGTTATATATTTATCTTTCTACGCCTGCTTATACTTTTTATGGCTTTGATAAAGTAGGTTTAAGCGTAATTGATAAAATAATTGATAGTGGAAAACTTTGGGCAATGTTTGGCGTAACAGCGATTTTCGAATTTTGTTTCTTAACCGATTTAATTCGGATTAAAGCCCTGCGTTGGTATCCTGCCCGAATGATGGCAAATATGTACCGTAAGAAAGAAAAAGAGACGTTTGGTCCTCATATATATTTGATAACTGGTATCTTATTTGCAATTATAGTCTTTCCAGCGCCCATTGCAATGGCAGTTATTGCAATTAGCGGCTTAGGAGATGCGACCGCGACAATTGTGGGTGTAACCAAAGGCAAGCACAAAATTCGACCAAAGGTTTCAAAAAAATCATGGGAGGGATCTATCGCGGGGATGATTGCATCTTTCGCATTTGGATTCATTGCTTTTATTGCACTTGCATTTTTGCCTGTGTATAATATAAATGGGTGGGAAATTGGAAAAATAATTTTAATAGGATTGATAATCAATGCCGCAGCTGTCCCAGTTTTTTTCGCAATTGATTATTTTACTCCTAGACCCCTCCCATTCTCAGATAATTTGTTAAATCCAATTTTAATTGGGTTTGTCATGTGGGGAATTTACACACTTTTCCTTCCACTATAAAAAAATTTCTTAAATGCTTGATGAAAAAGTGAATTCTAAAAAGGAAAATAAGGAAGAGGACTTGTGAAGAAAAGCTTGTTTCTTAATTTTCTAGAAATTAAATACTATAGATATCTTCATCGGAGAGCAATTTCATTTGGCTTTTTTGAAGGATTTTAATAGCCTTTTCAAGATCATTGACCCGGATTAGGATAATAGCGGCGCCAGTGATGAGTGTAGAATAAATATATTCGATATTGATACCATTATCGCCCATTAACTTCGCAATCTTATAAAGAGCGCCAGGTTCATCTTCTATTTGCAGTGCAAGGATTTCCGTTTCGGAAACTAAGTAATTTTCCTCTTTTAATAATGCCATGCATTTCTCCGGGTCGTTGACAATAAGTCGGAGAACGCCATAATCTGCTGTATCAGCTACCGTTAAAGCACGTATATTGATCTCATTATTTCCTAATAAAGCGGTGAATTTGGCTAGAATACCAGGTTTATTGGGAAGAAAGACAGATAATTGTTTTACCATACTTTTCTCATCTCATTCCCTTCATTTAAATTAAATTTTCTCTTTTCTCAAATCGATCACCCGTTTTGCTTTTCCGACACTACGTTCGATTACGCCGGGTTCTACTAATTCTATATTAGTATTGACTTGCAAGGTGCTCTCGAGTTGGCGCTCAATTTTCGCCTTAAAAGTTTGCAGATCCGCAATCTTATCAGAAAACGTGTCAGGAGTTAATTCTACTTTGACGGTAAGAACATCCAGGATGTCACGATCCACGATAATTTGATAATTTTCAGAAATGCCGGGGATTTTCATTAATTGATATTCAATTTCAGATGGGAATACATTGATGCCACGGATGATCAGCATATCATCGGCGCGCCCAAGTACCTTGGTCATTCGAATATGGGATCGGCCGCAATTACATTTTTCAGAGTCCAGAGTTGAAATATCATTGGTTAGATAGCGTAAAAGAGGGATTCCTTCCTTAGTAAGTGTGGTAAAAACTAATGCGCCTTGCTCGCCTTCACTAACGGGTTCTTGAGTTTCGGGGTTAATTATTTCAGGGAGGAAATGATCTTCCCAGACATGGAGACCTGTTTTCTCTGGGCATTCAACAGAGACGCCAGGGCCACAGATTTCGGAAAGCCCATAAATGTCAATAGCTTCAATATGTAAAGCATCCTCAATTTTAGTCCGTAGTGATTCACTCCAAGGTTCAGCACCGAATACACCGATGCGTAAACTAAGTTTATCTACATCTACGTTCATTTGCTTCATGAATTCGGCAATATATAAGGAATAAGAGGGTGTGCAGGTGAGAACCGTGGTTTCAAAATCTTGCATGAGCAAAATTTGTCGATCGGTATTCCCGCCTGAAATGGGGATGACGGCTGCTCCAATTTTTTCAATCCCATAATGGAAGCCTAATCCCCCTGTAAAAAGACCGTATCCATACGCATTCTGAACGATATCACCCTTTTTGACCCCAGGCGTGGTAAGAGTTCTTGCCATAACCTCAGTCCACATCGCAATATCGTTAGCCGTATAGCCGACAACTGTTGGCTTGCCAGTGGTGCCTGAACTGGCATGAATACGAATAATTTCCCGTAAAGGAACCGCAAACATGCCGAAGGGATAATTATCACGCAAGCTTTGCTTTTTCGTTATTGGAATTTTGATAAGATTATCTTTAGTTTTTATATCATCTGGTTCTAAATTAGCTTCTTTGAAAACCATGTTATAGAAAGGAACTTTCTCGTAACAATATTTCACAATAGCCCTTAACCTTTTATCTTGCAATTTATCCAGTTCAGCTCGTGTTTTTAGTTCCATATCCTTATTCCAATACGCGTATTGGTCTGTCATTTTCAATTCCTGCTATCTATCTTTTTTTTTCAATTCCTGCTATCCATCTTTTTTTTCAGCCCCAGCCAGCGTGATTGGCCCCGGTCAATCGATTATCTAAATTTATCTAAACTTATTTTATCCTAGTTTTTATAAATCAAAAAAGCTTTGTGTTGAAAATAACTATTTTTATTAAGTAAATTTTCTGTGTTTTAACTAACTAAAATTAGAGAGAGAATTTCTAGTGTCACGAGAGCCGTTTGAACAGGATTTACCAGGAGCGCGTGTAATTCTCTTAGGAAATGAAGCAATTGCGAGAGGAGCTTTGGAAGCAGGAGTGCAGATTGTAACGGGGTATCCAGGCACGCCATCTACGGAAATTGTGGAGACTCTCGCTATTCTTTCGAAATCTTATCCTCATATTTATGTCGAATGGTCAATTAACGAAAAAGTAGCCTTTGAAACTGCCTTTGGAGGTTCAATGTGCGGGTTAAGGAGTGTGGCAGTTATGAAACACGTGGGACTCAATGTAGCCGCTGATTCATTCGTCACTGCATGTTATGCGGGCGCACGCAGTGGTTTTGTTCTTATAGGATCGGATGATCCCGAATGTTATAGCTCACAGAACGAACAAGATAATCGGTACCTTGCAAGACATGCACTATGCCCAGTCTTCGAACCTAGCAATGCAAATGAAGCAAAAGAAATGACCAAATATGCATTTAAGTTTTCAGAGCAATTTGAAACGCTTGTAATGTTGAGATCGACTACTCGTCTGAGTCATTCACGCGGTGATGTCGAACTCGGCAAAATTAAACACCCTAAAAATAGAGGCGAATTTGACCATAAGAAAGAACGCTGGACCTATTTACCCATCAATGCACGCATTTATCATAAAATTATGTTGGACCGATTTCAGAGGATTGAAGAAGCAGTAAATGAGGTTCCCTTCAATAGACTTCACCTTAATAATAAATCTAGGATGGGAATAATTGCATCGGGGCTTTCCTTTGCCTATGTGATAGATTATTTAAAATATTATCAATTAGAAAATAAAATTTCCTATTTGAAGATAGCTACCTCATTCCCGCCTCCCAGAAAATTAATTACAAAATTGATAAAAAATCTTGATAAGGTTTTGATAGTAGAAGAACTGGAGCCTTTTGTGGAAGATAATGTAGCAATAATTGCGAAAGATATTAATCCCCGCCTTGAATTAGTCGGAAAGAAATTTCTTCCTCGGACTGGAGAATTGACTCCAGAAATTGTAGAGGAAGCAATTAATAAATTCCTCAGTAAAGAACCATTGACTGTACCTCCTAGACCACCTCCTAGACCACCTGAAAATAAACAAACTCAAGAACCATTGACTGTACCTCCTAGACCACCTGTTCTTTGTGCGGGCTGCCCGCATCGAGCCTGCTTTTATGCTTTAAAAGTAGCGGAAAAACAAGCAGGAAGAAAATTTATTTATAGCTCAGATATAGGTTGTTACACTCTGGGCTATTATCCGCCATTGGAAACCATCGAGACATGTCTCTGTATGGGAGCATCGATCGGAATAGCGCATGGTATCGCAAAATCTGAAGAGAGTCCGGTTTTTGCAATTTTAGGCGATAGTACCTTCTTCCATGCGGGGATACCTGGCCTCGCAAATTTGGTTTATAATAAGAGTAGAGTAAATGTGCTTGTGCTTGATAATTTATCTACTGCTATGACAGGATTTCAACCTCACCCTGGAACTGGAATTCTTATTACGGGAGAAAAAACTAAAAGGATTCTCATGGAAGAATTAGCTAAAGGATTGGGTGTCGGATTCGTCCGAATTTTTGATCCCTATGATTTGAACACCGCAATTAATGTTTTTTTAGAAGCAATTGAATATAAGGAGGGCCCTACATTCCTGATTTCCCGCCGGATATGTTCTTTATTAGATATTCGAGCCAAACAAAAGAAAGGAGAAAAAGTCCAGCTATATTTCATCGATCAGACTAAATGTAGTAAGTGCAGGATTTGTACTTCAGCTTTTGGATGCCCTGCCTTGTTTATAGATGAAGAGGTAAATGAAATTCGAATCATGGAAGATAATTGTCTAGGATGTGGAATCTGTCTCCAAATTTGTCCTGCAGCAGCAATTGTTCCATTGGAAGAATAATTTTAATTTCATTGATTTTTTAATAAATCACTTATTAAGCTGCGTCCTGCTTCTAATGCTTTCAAATTCATATTCACAACTTTCGAAGGGAGTAGTTCGCCAATTACCTCTTGGACCCTATCAAAATTTAATGGCACATTCTGGAAACCGAATAAAGCGCCGATCATGATTGTATTTGACATTCGAATATCGCCTAAATCCCGAGCAATTTTGGAAGCCGGAATAATAAATCCTTTGTCCGAAAGAGTCTTAATATGTTTTATTATCTCTTCACGAGGAGGATAGGTTATTTCTTTAATAACCTGAATTGCATTTCTGTGGCAGATTTCTAAGCAAGCCTTGCAAGCCGTGCAACCCGTTAAAATTTCACATGTGCCATTAAGGATGCGGGATGCAGGTGCATTATATATCGCAAAAGAATGAAAATTTTGGGAATAAAAATTTTGGGAATAATTATTAATGATACAATTAATTTTACAGTTCCCACAGCCTATACACGAATTTAGATTAATTGCCATATGCTGACTCCGAAATAGAATGGGCGGACTGATAATTTCATCGTTAATCAGTAAAATTCCATTGGGTTTTAGATAGTCCTTATAACGTATGGTTTCTATTAATTCAAAAGAGAGCATGGCATCAGCAGAATTCAACTTGACTAAGGGACTCTCTATGTGCGAACCGAATCGTAAATGGACTATGACCGTTCCGCCACGTTGCGCCATTCCATGCGTTTCTGCAGTGCGGACATTATTGGAGGGATCAGATTTGAGCGCAGTCCAGACAAGGATATTGGATGATAGAATTACCCCTTGACCGCCTGTACCGACTAAAACTATATTGAAATCTGCATCCATTCCATCACTAAATAGTTTTTTCCATTCATTTTAGTATTAATTCTTCAAGAATCTCTGCAGCATGCCGTACTAATTCTGAACAAATTTTAATAAAAAGATTTTGCTCTTTAGCATATAAACGTCCTTTATCTTCGTTTAAACTACACCCTAAGAGTTCCCTACATTCAATTGACCCATGATGAGCAGTAAATTTATCGATAAATTCGTGAACTAGGGCATAGGTCTTTTCTTTCGCGTTCTGATCAGCCAAATCCACCAGCCCATATTGTAGTCCAATAATCATCAATGCACCAATTACGGCGCCGCATGTTTTTCCCATGCGGCCCATACCGCCACCGAAGGCTCCAGCAATTCTCAGAGCCATTTCGCGCTTTAGACCAAATCGCTTTCCATAAGTTGAAAATATCGCCTGAGAACAACTATAACCTTCTTTGAATAATGAGATAGCCCGCTGGACATCACTCATCTACCATTCATCCCTTTTTTATTTAATTTCAATACAATTTTAAATTCAATAATTACCTTAATCCTTATATTAGTTACAAATTATAAAATTACATAGCTGATAAAAAAGATGGAGGTAAGAAAATGCCTTGGAGTCCCCCTAAGAAAACTACCATAATAATCTCATTGATATTGGAACTAGTTGGAGTTCTTCTCGGAGTAATCGCGTTAAATTATATTCCAGGTTTAACTTTGGATATTATTTATGCCCTTATAGGCTTTCTACTATGTTTGATTGGCTGGTTCCTCATGTTACTCGGTGTGCTATTTAAAGGGATCTAGAATTTCTTTTACCTTTTCTGAAATTCATTTCTCCTTTTTTTTTTGTAACTCACCTAGCACTTGATTTAATCTTGTAGAAACAGGTATTTTATTTGGCTTGCTGCTTTTGTTTATAGAATGCATATATGATTATACAAATGAGCGGGCCATTTATTCCAAAAATAAGGAACAGAAGTTGCCCTAAAGTGATTCGCTCGAAGCCTAGATTATTAAAAGTATTGATTCCCAAATACAGAGTAATTCCAGCAATTACATTGAATAAAAAGAAAATAAGAAATACAATAATCGGTAAATATTCTCGATTCATTTAGGAACCTCCAAAGGGGATCGGTAAATAAACACCATTAAGAGGAGATACCGCGATAGTAAGTCCTCCTAGGAGGATTACTGTTCCAAAGAGAAGAGGAATTAGCCCAAGGAAAAATATAATAATACATTTACGGACGCCCCATTTTTCTTCCTTATTTGTTATCTTCTTCCAATAGATTGCAAATAAAAATATTAGCATAAACCATCCAAGGAAATTGGAAAATGGAATTCCATTACTAATCGGTACTTCTAAATTCGGATCTCCTAAAATCCAGATAGCTTGATTAGGCTCCGCAAACCATCCCCACCAATTATACCTTACAGCAATGGGATCTATCATCATATCCATCTCCATAGCTAGTAGACCCCCAAAAGCTGCTTGTTTCACAAAACTTGTTTTAAATATATATGAACCTATATGAACTGCTGAATATGCAATTACAAACCATGCGGTGAAAACTACAATAGGGACAGCCATGATCCATAAAGTATAATTATTATAATTGAATGCATATGTTTTAGGGAATCCAAAAATAAGATCAGGCATCACTCTACCGCTAATTATCATAATATTCTCTTCAAATCCCGTATAAAAGAAACTGCCAAAAAAAAACAAGAGAGTCTTCCAACGTCCAAACTTTTTAACGCCATGATATAGGCAAACTGCTGCTAAAATATAGACAAATGCTTCATATACTATCTGAGTTGGTGTTATAGTTGCAGGATTCTTAATTATGTTAAAAAGTTGTGGTAAAAAAGAATCACCATAATCCTTATACATACTTTCTGAATTTCTTTTAAGCTCTTAAATTCTTAACCTGTACTACAATAATCAATTAAAAAAATTTGACAGTTGTTATAATAAGAGTTATAATGATAAAATTTTAGTTCTTATAGAAACCCGAAATATAAATAAGTCTTTGTTCCAAGAAAAATCATTAAAAAACAATATAGGTTGGTCAAAAATGCCGGGTTGTAGAAGAAGTGGGTCTAAGAAAGCATCTAAGAAAAGAGCTTCAAAAAAAGCCGTGAAAAAGACGGATGAGAATGAATCGTAATAAAATATAACGCCAATTGTCGGATTGATTAGAAAAATTAAAAATGTCGAAAATTCTGGGCTAATTTCGTATTAGTTCATTGTATGCTACAAAATTACATGTTCGGCAAAATACAGAAATCTATATAAGCAATTTCTCGAATAAAAAATCTCAACAAAAAAGGATGGAACTAAATTATGCCAAAAGGTAAGAAGGCTGCCAAGAAAGGGGCTCCTAAGAAAGCAGCTCCAAAAAAGCCAGCTCCTCCTCCTAAGAAAGAAGAGGACTAAGATTAAAATAGAACATAATTTTTTCACTTTTTTTCTTTTTTGATTCAATATATAAAGAATTTAATATTTGAAGCTCTTAAATAAATAATTTCTTAATTTCGCTGAATTTGATAAAAGAATTTCATAAATTCATTGAAAAAAAAAAAAAAGAATCCAAAAATTAAAAAT
>Ga0315310_10000288_pt1 | contig 32524 bp, 45 predicted proteins | sample TDP5_MG_FD_203630 | JGI IMG/M metagenome (GOLD analysis project Ga0315310, IMG submission 203630) | Freshwater sediment microbial communities from Lake Towuti, South Sulawesi, Indonesia - TDP5 | ecosystem: Environmental > Aquatic > Freshwater > Lake > Sediment | place: Indonesia: South Sulawesi...
GCCTATTAAGTGGGGCAGCCAGCTTTCCCGGCTTCGCATGGCCGAAGACCACACTACAACCGGAAACGGAGCGCGGTTTAACTGCCGAGTTCGGAACGGGATCGGGTGGGTCCCGCGCCCTATGGCCGGCAACCCCAGGTATGCACGCATAGAATGAGCAAATATAGTTTTCGCTACAGGCTGAAAGTGGACAGAGAATTTCAAAACCCAAAACACAATCATTTTCACTCTGCCACACCTCAAAAATTCCCAAGCCTTCATGCTAATAGTAGATCGGTAGAGAATAATGGTTATATTTTGAGCGTGCTTTGTCTTGAAGGTGGCTAGCCTATGGTGGGGTCGTAGTCTAGCCAGGGATGACGACGGGCTCCAGAAGCAAGCCACAAAAAGACGGGTTTGCGGACTCACCGACCGTGAGAATGAAGAAGTTCTGGAGCGGTCGAATTCGAGGAGAAACCCGTAGGTCGCAGGTTCAACTCCTGCCGGCCCCACCAAAACGCTATTTTTTTCCGAAGCGATGATATTTGTGGAAAGGATGCGCATGAAGTCGAGAAGCGATTTAGATTACGTCCAAATCAACAAGAAACATTGGAACAGCGAGCATGCACGCTATAATCCGGAACGGGCAAAGTATCTGAACCTTATAAAAGCCGGGTATCCTTATTTGGAGAAGGCTGAACCCAAGATTGGGCCTTACCTCCGAAAAATTAAGGGAAAGAAGATTATTGTGCCTCAATTCGGCGACGGCCTACTTTTATTGGCTTGTGCAAAGAAGGGTGCCTTGGTCACTGGAGTTGATGTTTCAAGCGAGCAGATTCGGCTTGCGAAGGAAGGAGCTAGGCGTTGCGGAGTCGACGTAGTTCTTATAGAAGCGGATTGGCAGAGGCTGCCGAAAACTGTCCCTGACAATAGCTTTGACATAGCCGTCACCGAGTGTGGAATATTCATTTGGATAAAAAGTCTTGATGCTTGGACGAAAAACGCTTACCGAGTGTTAAGAAAAGGCGGTCGACTGATTGTTTCTGATTTCCATCCACTTTCCATGTGCACGAAAGATCAGCGGAACGGAGAATCTGTTATCTTCACTCGAAGTTACTTTGATCAGCAACCTCAAATTCGTCACGAGAAAGGCGTGCCTCCCTCAATCGAATTCACATGGAAACTGAGCGACATCATCAATGCAGTAATTGACGCGGGATTCCACATTGACCAGGTAGAGGAATATTATGTCAAAGAAAAAGCGGGCAGGATTCCCATGGTACCCACTGATTTTCTAATTGCTGCAACCAAAAAGTAGCGAACTGCTGGTTCAAACCTTACGCATGAAGTTTTTTCACAAGCCATGCTACGTTACGAGCAAAGTTCTTGATTGTTTTGACTCCTTCCTCGTCCTTTTCAACCTCTCCCTTGCCGCGACCAAAAGCCACATTCCAGTAGGTTGATCCTGGAACAATCATCTCGTGAATCATGAAGAAGAACATGAGTTGAGCGAAGGTAAAGTTTTTTCCAGCTCGGCGTGCCACAACGATTGGTCCGCCTACTTTGTTCTTCAAGGGTTTTCCCCTTGTGCTATAGAACCTACTGATGAAACTTGTCATCTGAGGTGTGGCTGCACCATAATAGACCGGTGTGGCAAGTATTATTCCATTGGCTTTCCTGATCTTTGCATATATAGATTGAAAATCATCTTTGAAGTGGCATCTGCCCGTTTTCAAGCAACTTCGACAACCGTCGCAGGGCTGAATATTCTTTCCAGCCAATGTAATGAGTTCGGTTTTGAGCCCTTCCTTTTCTATCTCTTTCAATGCGATTCGGGTTATCGTCTCCGTGTTTCCTCCAATCCTTGGACTGCCAACAACGCCCACGACTTTCATCGTCAAACCACGTCTCTTTTCTCACTATTATGCAACGATAATAGCTTTGCGCACCGTCAGTTGGCAAGTCTTTGGGGAAACCCTTTAAGTTAGTGATCGATTTTCTACGACTCAAAGGAAAGACAAGCCTATGTCATATGCAGTTGAAGTAACTGGTTTGACGAAACGGTTCGGCGCAATCCTCGCTCTGGATAACCTGTCCTTCGGAATTGAAGAAGGCAGAATATACGGGTTGATTGGACCCAACGGCGCTGGGAAAACGACGACGCTTCGGATTATTTCCACCTTGATCTTGCCAACGCAGGGGTCAGCTCGAGTCTTTGGTCGCGACGTTGTTCATGAAGCTTCTGAAGTTCGAAAACTCATTACTTATCTGCCTGAAGAAGCTGGCGCTTACAAGAATCTTTCGGGTTACGAGTATCTCCAGTTTATGGGCAGATTCAACAGTCAAAATGGTGCAGATTTGAAGCAGATGGTTGAGGACGCAGCTAAGATTTCTGGGCTTGGCAACAGACTGAAGGACAGGGTGAAAGGCTACAGCAAAGGTATGAAGCGGCGTCTACTGGTGGCGCGTGCGTTAATGAACAAGCCTAAACTCGCCATACTGGATGAGCCGACCAGCGGGTTAGACGTGTTGCATGCCTACCATGTCAGAGAGATCATCAAACAATACGCTAAGGGACACAAAGTTACAGTTCTGCTTTCCAGCCACAACATGCTTGAAGTGGAACAACTCTGCGATCAAGTTGCACTGATTAACAGGGGCAAGATCATTGTTGAAGGCGCACCGAGCGAGCTCAAGTCTAAGTACAAAGCGGCGAATCTCGAGGAAGTGTTCGTGGAGGTAGCTGGTCTTGCCTAAAGCATTAGTCAACATTGTCACAAAAGAAGTCAAAGAAATGGTTCGTGACCCACGGATACTCTTAAGCATGGTTGTAGCTCCGTTGCTGATCTTTCCTCTAATGGGCTTCATGCTGCGCACCTCAACCCAAGCCGTGCAAGAAAGCTTGAGGATTGTGCCAATCGCAGTTGTGGACTTTGACGGAGGGCCTGTAGCTCAAAACCTGACAAACTTTCTGAAGTCTATGCCAAACGTAAAAGTGCAGATCATGGAGACGCAAAACATCGGCGAAATCGCGGCTTCTGCTCAAGCGTCGAATACGACTTCGGTCATAATAATACCAGACGGTTTCAGCAAGAATATCACCGAGGGGAAGAAGGGAGAGTTAGAGATTTATGCAGTATTCAGAGGAAGCGGCATAGCAGAGTCGGCTACCTTCTCTGTGACAGAAAGCGTGCTGGCAACATTCAGGCAGCAACTGATAAACGAAACGGTCCAAACAGAATTTCCTGATCCTAGATTTGTCCTAGACCCTATCATTTTTTCTGAAAGCGCTATCATCAAGGGAAAACCCGCAGCTGTAACTCCTTCAGCTTTGTTCTTGTTCGCTCAAGCGCAGTCTATCAGTTTACCTATAGCCCTTTTCATGATGATCATCCTGGCGATGCAGCTTGCCTCCACCTCCGTAGCAACTGAAAAGGAAGAGAAAACATTGGAAACATTGATGAGTCTACCATTAAGTCGATTCACGCTGTTGGTTGGAAAATTGGCTGGATCAACAATAGTAGCCGCAATAGGCGCCATTGCCACGATTCTAGGTGTAATCTACTACATGGGTTCCATCACGTTCGGGGCACCAGCGCAACCATCTGTCGACCCTGCAGCCATTGGTTTAGCTCCCAGTCTTCTGAGCTATGCCATTCTTGGAACTTCGGTTTTCGTTGCTTTGCTTTCAGCTTTGGCATTGGCAGTTGTGATTTCAGTTTTCGCTGAGGATGTGCGTGGAGCGCAGTCTATACTTGGCTTTGTTTATACACCTTTGCTTCTCCCGATGTTTGCGCTCATGTTCGCTGACATCAACACTTTACCTCTAGGCGTTAGGATTCTCTTGTTAGCCTTGCCCTTTACGCATCCCATGTTAGCCGCTCAAGCCACGTTAACTGGTGACTATACTACCGCTGTCTTAGGCATTGTATACGTCACTGTTTTCACACTCGTGATACTATACATAGCCGCAAGACTATTCGCCACCGAAAAAATCCTGACAGCGAAAATACGACTAGGCAGAAAGAAAGTCAAAGAAGAATAGCTTGCCAGGTGAGCCACAGGGGCTTGACCAAGTCATCTCTTGAAGAATATCTAGAAAAGACTGACTTACGGAAACTTCTACATGAACTGGGCGCTAAGAACATTGACCTTCTTGTCGAGGAAGTCGGGCACTTCACGAGCAAAGAGGCTGAAAAAAGAGACAAAATAGTCCTAAGCTACTTCAGCGATGACAATATCAAGCAAATAGTAAACTCAATCATAACACGCCTAAATTCGCATCCCAAACTGAAGCCAACCGCAAAAATCCTAGACATGGGCGCTGGCTCAGGATTTTTCACAGCAAAAGTTGCTCCGAAGCTGAAGAAATTGGTGCCAAATGCCTCGTTTTACGCTATGGACGCCACACCTGCTATGCTCTTGGCATTAGCGAAAAAGAAAGAAGGAATCACACCATTCCTTGGCATAGCGGAAAACATCGCGGATAGCATCGAAAACGCAAAAGAATACGCTTCAGTTCCTAAGAAGTTTGATGCGGTGTTCTCCACTCTCATGTTACATCACTGTCCAGACATAGACAAGGTTTTCAAAAGTGTTCGACAAGTCTTGAAACCCAGAGGGAAAGCGGTGATAGTCGACCTCTGCGCTCATACCTTTACAGAGTTTAAGGATGAGATGGGCGATGTGCATCTGGGATTTGATCCTAACCTGATTCTCAAAGCTGCAAAAGAAGTGTTTTCAGAAGTCATAATTGAGAAACTGCTTGGAATCTGCTGTTCGAGTTCGGGTCGTAGTGCTGAGTTGTTTGTAGCCATGCTGAAACCGTGATGTCAGACTTATATACCACCTAATAGGAAAAACCAAGATGTTGATTAGTTGAGGGAGCCTCGTGGCAGATTCTGAGTTGTTACTGGTTGCTCTGGCAGCGGCTGGAGCAATCGCAACCGCTCTCATCGTTCTCTACGCCACGAGGTTGGGAAAAGCAAAGAGAAAAGTTGTGCCCGAAAAACCTGCTGTTACTCCATCAGAGGCGTGGACCAAAAGGTTCTCGTTAGCAGGGCAGCATACAGTCACAGTTGAAGAAGCCAAGGAAGCTAAGGAAAGGCTTAGAACACTTGACCTTGAACGAGAAATCCTAAGCTTTGCCATTCGCCGCTTGTATGAGGCGCAGGCTGAGGGCAAGATAACCGAGGAAGAACGGGAGCAGATTGCTCAGCATTACAAAGGTCGCATGCTGACTATTAGAGACAGTATATCAAGGAATGAATTGGTTGTGGCATTGCATGAACTTGAATCCATGCAAGAAGATCTAATTCAATTATTCAGCGAACGCTTCGATGAATTGGGCAAAAAAGTTGAGGAACTCAGAACGACACTGGAGATAAAAGCAGCTGAAGAAGAGGCAGTAACCTCAAAGATTGCTGTCTCTGTGCCAGAATTGGAGGAAATTGAGGAACCAGGGAAGGAAAAAGAAAGGGAGAAGAGAAAGCCTCGGAAGAAACCTGCAGCCGCGCCCGCACCTAGAACTGACGCCGAAAAAAGGATTGAAGAGATTAGAGCTGAAGTAGAGAAGGTTCTTGAAAGACTGGGACAGATGGAGGTTGAAGGCGAAACATAGCCGCGCCGACTGGATTGAAGACGCCAAGAAGCGCGCCGCCATAGAAGCAGTCAAACACGTCAAAAACGATCAGATCATCGGGCTTGGAAGCGGAAGCACCGCAGCATACGCCGTACAGGAAATAGGCAAGCTGATTCGTCAGAAGAGATGGCGCATTCTTGGAGTTCCAACCTCGTATCAAGCGTTCTTATTAGCTGTAGACTGCGGCATACAAATAACAACGTTAGATGAGTATCCCAGGCTTGATCTGACAATAGACGGTGCCGATCAGATTGACCCAAACTTGAACATGATTAAAGGCATGGGTGGCGCATTAGCCCGAGAAAAGATCGTGGCATTGGCTTCCAAGCAGAATGTAATAGTTGCTGACGAAACCAAAATTGTCAAAAAACTCGGAGATAATCATCCAATTCCAGTTGAAGTCTTACCTTTCGCTGCGACTGCAACCATATCGAAGATTCGAGAAGCCGGAGGTAAGCCTGTCATTCGCATGGGAACAGGTAAGGTTGGACCCGTGGTCACTGACAATGGGAATTTCATTTTGGATGTGTGGATGAGAAGAATAAATGATCCACGGGAGCTTGACGCCAAGCTAAAGTCGATTTCTGGTGTCGTTGAGACCGGATTGTTCGTAGACATTGCTGACTTGGTGTACGTGGGCACCCGTGACACAGTAAGGCGACTTCAAAAACCCTAATTCTCAAACCACGTAGAAGTCTAATACTTTCTTCATATGTTTAGGCGGAAGCCATCCCGTCTTACGGAGTTCTTTAATGACACCTACCATTTGAGGCTCTATGCGTGTTGTTCTTGCAATGTCTGTGAGCGTTATCAAACCGATCATTTTGCCGTCTTCGACAATAGGTAGTTTCTTGATTTTCTTTTGCAGCATCAGTCTAACCGCGTCAGCGATTTCCATGTGAGGCGTCCCTACGACGAGGCGTTTAGACATTATCTGGTAGACCTTAGTTTTCGTCGCGTTCATACCCTGTTCAACAATTCTCCTCAGCAGATCTCTTTCAGTGATTATGCCTACGGCTTTTCCCTGCTTGATTGCTATTAGGCATCCAATCTCATACTTGTTCATGAGTTTAGCGGCGGCATTCACAGTGGTGTTCGGATCCACTGTTCTTACTTTATTTACCATTATGTCTTCTACTTCCATAACGAATTCACCATCCTGAAGCGCCTTTCATCTTGGTCGCTGATAATAAGCGTGCGTGAATGAACGCAAGCTACACGCAGCCCAAAACCAAAATATAGCCTGGATGACACTAGAAACCCTCAAACCAATACATACAGACCACAGGATATAGCCGGGGTAGCCTAGCCTGGTTTGGGCGCCAGACTCATAATCTGGAGAACAAAACGGGGCAAACGCCCAACTGTCCAGAGGTCGCGGGCTCGAATCCCGCCCCCGGCACCAGAGCAACTTTCTTAAGTGATTATAGTCGTTTTGTATAACTATGAACATCTTGGGAATATGTGCTTCTCATAGGAAAAGTGGAGGCACGTATTGTTTGCTTGAAGAGGCAATGAAAGGAGTCAAGGAAGAAGATCAGACTGTTGATACAAAGATTATCGAGTTAGCTGGATTGAAGATTAGTCCATGTATAGCCACTTGCTGCTATGATAAAGCAGTTGGTTGCGCCAAGCACTCTTTTGAGTGCAACGTAACAGATGATCTTCAGCTCGTTTTTAAGGGGATGAAACAAGCTGATGGCACCTTGCTTGCTTCTCCTCGCTATTTTATTGTTCCCTCAAAACTGCAAGCATTAATTGAAAGGCTTTACTGTGCGAACTACTGGACTCGATTGAAAAATCCTTCAATGCCTTCTCCCCTAATGAACAAGCCTTTCGGCATTCTTACGACCTCATCTTCAGACGCCTACAGCGCCATACCTTTGCAGGAGCATTTGGAGAAATTCCTTCTGTGGCTGCAAATGATTCCTGTAACCGTACAGAGATGGCCTTTCAGAGGTGTACACGGGCAGTTCCCAGTTTCAGAAGATACACGTGCTCTTGAGCTTGCAAGGCAGCTTGGTCGAGACATCGTAAAGGCGGCTACAAAGCGGACGTGAAGTCGCGGGCTCGAATCCCGCCCCAAGCACCACTGTTTGTAAAAAAAGGAAGCATACCCAAGAGAGATGAGAGACGCGCCAAGGCATACATATAAACATTAATTTCGACTATTAGCAATCATGAAACGAGAGAAGTTGAAACAATGGTTTGACAAGATGAAACGGGAGCTTGAGAGTGCTTATCTCATGCACGACGAGCCATGGAAGCAGTCCGGTTTTGCGGGACCTGAAGAGAGATGGATCAAATGCCGGAAACCGGTTGCCGAGTGCGTTGACAAGTCAGGTTCGTTTTTAGACATCGGCTGTGCGAATGGCTATTTGTTGGACTGCTCAATGAGATGGGTGAAGGAACAGGGCATTACTATAGTTCCGTACGGTATTGATATGTCTGAGAGGCTTATTCATTTGGCAAAACAAAGGTTGCCGCAATATGCCTCAAACCTCTTTGTAGGCAACGCTTGGTATTGGAACCCGCCTCTGGAATTTGACTTTGTTAGAACTGAAATGAATGCTGTCCCTGAAGAATTGCAGAAGGAATACGTGATGCGACTATTGGATAAGTTTGTTCTGCCGTCAGGCAAATTACTCATCACGGAGTATAGGTCGAGCCAGGATGATTTCTCAAAAAAGTGGGTCGATGAACGTCTCGATGAATGGGGATTAAAAGTGGCGTATAGTAAATCGGGATTTGATGCCGGTAAAGAATTAACCAGAGTAGTGGTTGTTCATCAGCCGCTACAGAAGAGGAGAAAGACATAGTAGAAATGAACAACTTGTGGTTTCAGTCCGCCACCTGTACTCCTCATTGACTTCTCGAAACTGCACGTGCAAGTTTATGAACCAGTTATGATTAGCTTTAATTGGGGCCTGTCATGGAAAGGGCTGAGTTAGCAAGGCAATTGAAAGCTACTTCAATTCTGCTTGGTCAATATAGGCTGAGGTCAGGGGAAAACACTCAGTTCTATGTCGACAAGTACCGTTTTGAAAGCGACCCAACACTGCTAAATGCCATAACTGATGAGGTAGAAAAGCTCTTGCCCGAGTCTTTTGACAAACTCGCTGGTTTAGAGTTAGGCGGAATACCGTTGGCTACTGCCCTCTCCCTTAGAACAGGGAAGAAATGCCTGTATGTGCGGAAAATTCCTAAAACCTATGGCACCTGCAATCTGGTTGAGGGAGGATTTAGTCCCGGGGAAATTGTGACTGTGGTAGAGGATGTCATTACTACTGCTGGACAAGTATGTACTTCAATTGAACAGATGCGGCAATTAGGTTTAGTCGTCCCTTGTGTAGTCTGTGTCATCGACAGGCGGCAAGGAGGAAGACAGAATCTGGAAAAGATTGGTTGTTCACTTTCCTCTGTTTTCAGCTTGGGCGAACTCATGATTCCTTGATTAAAGGTGCGCCTAATGTCCACAAGTTGCTGGCGCGAATCCCGCCGGCGTCGTGATCTTAAGTTTCTTGTTCCGTTAAGAACTTCGATTGGTGCAGTATTATGTGTCTTGATGATTACCGACAGTTGGCTAAAGCCTTAAAGACACCGCCGATGTTTACCGATGTCCTTCCGATGATAGTGATGCACAACGAGGTTGAACTGCTTCTCAAGTTGTCGGAAAAAGAGCAGTCAATTAGGCAACTGTCCGAAATAGTAGGTCTATCAGAGAAGGCTTTAGAGTCAAAGGTTAACAGTTTGTTCGTCAGAGGTTTCCTTAAGAAGAAAAGAGACGGCGAAGTATATTATTCGGCCAAGCCATTCCAAAGCATAGTTAATAGGCACCTCTCAGAGGGCAGAGCAAAGTCCTTAGGAAAATACGTAGCTGTGCTTGCGAATAATCGACTGAAAGAACATGTAAAACGTGGAAGAGCAGACCCATACCCTGAAGGTAAAGTACTGCCTGTTCCAGAGGCTATTCTCGAACCAGTTTCGATTATATTACCCTTCGAGACTGCGATTAACGTCTTGGAGAAGGCAAGGTCCTTCTCGCTTCGCGACTGCGAATGCCGAGTAACCTACAAGAACTGCGATAAACCCTTGCGAACATGTCTCGGACTAAACGAATTCTCCGATGAAATCGTAGAACGAGGAGTGGCGCAGCGGATTTCTTTGGAAGAAGCGAAAGAAGTCTTGCATCTGGCTAATGAGCATGGTCTTGTGCATCAGGTCCTTTACACCGACTGGCTAAAGGGCGAAGTCTTTGACCTCTGCAGTTGTTGCGCATGCTGCTGCCAATATCTACGCACTGCTATGAACTACGGGGTTAAACATCACATAGCAAAGTCAGGGCTAGTGGCAGAAGTCGATTCAGAAGAATGCAGTGGCTGCGGCAAATGCGTTGAACGTTGCATCTTTAACGCAAGAAAACTCAAAAATGGCAAGAGCTTCGTGGTGAAAGAGAACTGCTACGGATGCGGTCTTTGCACCACAACGTGCCCCACGAGAGCCTCAAAATTGGTTCCAGCATCTGCGTAGATTCGTGATTTCTCTCATACATGGGCTCGAATCCCTTCGGCACCAAAAACAACTTTTTAAATAGTAACTTCCTCTTGCTACAATTATGAAAATCCTAGGAATTTCTGGCTCCCACAGAAAGGGGCAAAACTCGTTCAAAATGCTTGAAGAATCAATGAAAGGAGTAAAAGAAGCGGAACCAAATGCTGATACTAAGATAGTGGAGTTGGCTGGGTTGAAAATCGAACCCTGCATTGCCGTTTGTAGTTCAGCTGGCACTTGTGGAAAAGAACCGTTTAGATGCATCTTAAAGGATGATCTTCAATTCGTTTTCGACGAAATGAAGCTTGCCAATGGCATCTTGATTGCTTCGCCTCGCTATTTTATCGTTCCTTCAAAGCTACAAGCATTAATCGAAAGACTCTACTGTACCAACTACATGACCCGAAGCGAAAATCCCTCAATGCCTTCTCCCTTAATAGACAAACCATTCGGTATACTAACAACGTCATATTCGGACGCATACAGTGCCATACCATTACAAGAGCATCTGGAAAAATTCTTCTTGTGGCTGCAAATGAAGCCTGTGACAGTAAAGAAATGGCCTTTTAGAGGCGTGCATGGAAAAGTCCCAGTGTCCGAGGATTCCCGCGCTCTTGATCTAGCGAGGCAACTTGGACGCGACATCGTAAAGGCCGCCAGCACAGGAGCTTGAAGTTAACGCTCAAATTCCCCACTGCACCATTCCGAACCTGCCCCTTAAGCATTTGAACGTGGGTACACATCGAACACAGACTCGGCTCAGCATGCGAGTTATAAGATACTGTGTCGATCTAAGCATTAGTTTAGTTCGGATATTGACTTGGAGGCGTGTGGGAAGACCTGTGCCTACAGGAAGAAGGCTTATCGACAACGTGTGGGATGTCGCCGCGGAGGGTTGGGTGGATTTTGTGCGGACTGGCAAGGACTATTTTAGGGATAGTCTGAACAATCCGGCGACTTTCAAATTGATCGGCAGTGTCAAGGGAAAAAAGGTGCTGGACTTGGCATGCGGTGAAGGCTACAATACAAGGATTCTTGCTCGAAAAGGGGCGAAGGTGATTGGAGTCGACCGTTCAAAGAGACTCATAGACCTCGCAGAAACAGAAGAGAGAAAAGAACAACTAGGCATTCGCTATCATAGAACGGACGCGAATAGTCTCAAGGGCATATCAGACTGCTTGTTTGACCTTGTAATCTGCTTTATGGCGCTACAGGACATAGAGGATTATGAAGGCGCTGTTGCAGAGGTGGCAAGAGTGTTGAAGCAAGATGGACGCTTTGTCTTTTCAATTCCACACCCCTGCTTTGAGAAAATGGTGGTGAATGGCGTAAGAGTAAACGCGGTTGAAAGATACTTTGAAAAGATCAAATATCCAATTGAATGGAATATGGAAAGGCTTAGGAAGCATTTTAAAACAGTTTCTTTCCACAGAACCTTAACTGATTACTCGCTTGTTCTTGCGAGAAGCGGCTTGTTCATATCGAGACTTGTTGAGCCTCGATCGACTCGAGAAGCGGTTCGGAAACATCCCGCTCTGAGAGATGAATTGATCAGACCGCAGTCTATAATATTCGAATCAATAAAGAGGGCACGAATCGCTAGTTCCTAAAAGAAGCGCTCATCAAAGCCTATGAAAAACGTGGTTGCTGCTTGATATGACAAAAGTCCGAGCGGATCTTCCCAGTTCAACACAGAAATTCCATTTGCGATACATCCGACTGCCCAACAACACAACGGAGTTCTCAGACGAATGTCTTTCCTGGTCGAAACAGGCAATTGTAGGAAAGACCGAAGTCTCTACTCAGCACTCCATAATATTCAACGGCAGAACAGTTCTGGCAGTGGGTTTTCCAATCGTTTATTTCGAGATTCCAAGAAAATGGTTCACAATTGGAAAAGTCTGGAATAAAACGGGGGAACATACGGGGTACTACTGCGATATCGTTACACCCTTTCGATTGCTTAATGATGACATGATAGAGCAAACTGACCTGTTTCTGGATCTTTGGGTCTCACCTGACCTGAGGTATAAGATATTGGATGAAGACGAGTTTGAAGATGCAGCGCGGAAAAACTGGATTACCTCAAGACTTCGTAGTAAGGCTAAGAAAGAGCTACAGCAACTCATTCAAATGGTTGAAGACAGAAGGTTTCCACCGCCACTTGTCAAAGACTTGGAGAGAAAGCTACGCCTATAGAAGAGGATTGAAATGGAATACGGAAGGTCTCAGCTCAAAGACGGACGCACCGTGATATTCAACGAGTTGAAAGAGCAAGACTTGCCCAAAATGATGGAAGTGTACAACAGCGTTATTGAAGAAGATGTTTACTTCCCTCGAAATGAGAGACTACGCGACCTTGAAGAAGCCAGACAATGGTATCAAGACCATTGTAAAGCTGGACTTTTCTATCTTGCAGCTAGAGTGAACAACGAATTTGTCGGAGGTGCAACCATCGAACCCAGACGTGGAAAATCATCCCATGTGGCTTACTTTGGAATCTACCTTCAACCCCAGTTTCGAAACATGGGAATTGGCACACATCTGATCAAGGCGATCATTGAGATCGCTCGTGGCAAAGGGCTCGAGATGATAGAGCTTTCAGTGTTCTCATCAAATCGACGAGCACTCGAGCTCTATCAGAAATTCGGGTTTCAGGAGATTGGAAGAGTCAAAAAGGGTGTAAAGTTCTCAGATGGAACATATGCCGACGAGATAATTATGGTGCTCAACCTCAGAGTATCTTAGCGAACTCTTTGCCGCAGTGGTAGCATCTATGTGAGCCTTCTGGCAATGGCTTCGCGCAATACGGGCATTTGAATCGCTCTTTACTTTCACTAAGCCACGCTTCAACCTGCCCAGCCTTGATTCTTAACAGGTTTGCTCGCGCGTCGACGTTGTCTTCCGTATAGCGCTTGGCTAGGTCCTCGAATTTCTCACACGATTTGTCGTCAAACTTTGGGCACCTATAACAGAAGCTGACGCCCTTAGCCTTTGTGCATTGTACTATCTTGCAGTCGTTTCCCCAGCATTCAGGGGTCAGCGCTTGGCAACCTTCGCATCTGACCTTCTCAGGTGGACATTTGAAGTGTGCTGCAACCCTTTTTAGGTATTCACCGTCATCTTTGTATGCTCTGTAAATGGAACAGGCGCCACAATAGAGCCCACATCGACCAATCAGATTGCTATCCAGCATTAGCTCCATATTCCTCGCTTCTGCAAAAAGTGACTAGCACACTTAAACGTTTTTCAGTCATTTGACAGCGGCTTCAAGAAAACGATTCGTGCCCCTTAAAGAAAAACGCTGCCGCAGAAGAAGTCGTCAAGCAGACCTTTGGGACGACTGCTTCTCTGGAGGCACCAAATTCTTAAATTACAAGGTTTGTTTGTTGTTGATGAGTGTGCCCCGATAGCTCAGCAGGTAGAGCAACAGCCTTGTAGGCTTACAGCCAAGAGAGCTGTAGGTCGCGGGTTCGAATCCCGCCCGGGGCTCCAAACTAAATCGTTAGTTGTTCGTTGTCGTGAGAGTAAATGTAAACAGCGTTGGTTATGGCTCTTAAACGGTCAATTGACTTCAATGCCTCGTGTGAGGAATACAGCACGCCCGGTATGTTTCGCCTCTCTAAACATTCTTTTATGGGTGCTGCGTCGCCGCAGTAAACGTACTTCTTTTCCCCATCTGTGACTACTACTGATTGATGTCCAATAGAGTGACCTGGAGTTGGAAGCAAAAGAACGTCATCATTAACCCTATACTGGCCTTGTACAGGCTGGTAATCCTTTTTGACGTCGAAAAACTCCTTTATGTAAGCCGCTTCTTGAAATCTATCTGGTTGCTGAGCATACTTGAACTCGTCAGCTTGGACAATGAATTTGGTGTTTGGAAACAGGATGTTGTTGCCACAGTGGTCAAAATGCAAATGCGTGTTCACTACGACATCAATGTCTTCGGGCTTTAAGCCGTGTTGAGCCAGTTGCGCTTTTAGGTTTTGTTCAGGCTTTCTTCTCACTGTGTAGAACTTTTGGTATGCTTCTGGAAGTTCGCCTATTCCCGTGTCAACTAGAATGTTTTCTTGACGGGTCTGGATGAGGAGGGGTTTCAAAGCTGCTTCGTATGGTTGTCCCATGTACTTCATATAAACCACAAAGCTCTTGTCCAAGGTGAAGAATCCGTCACAGAGAAGGCGCAGCTTCAATATTCATCACAGTGTGCAGATATCAGCTTGCGTGGCATTCAGTCTCGTTGAGTTTTTCTATAACTGCAATCAGATCGAGCGGTGACGAGATTAGGCAGTGGGCTCCAGCTTGGGTCAGCTGCTCTGGCGTTGCGAATCCTGTGGTTGTGCCCACAGCGAAGATGTTGAGACCTCGAGCTGCTTTCATGTCGAGAACGCTGTCGCCTACAACTATGGTTTCTTCTGGTTTGGCTTTCAATGTTTTCAAGACTGTTTCTAGGTGTATTGGGTTTGGCTTCACGAAGTTGACGGAGTCTCTAGTTACAACTGTTTTGAAGAATGGTTTCAAGCGGAAAGTTGATAAAATGTGCTCTGTGGCTTTTCTGCTGTTTACAGTGAAGAGTCCAAGCTTGAGTTTCATTTGCTTCAGAGACTGAAGAGTTTCGAGTATTCCTGGCACAAGTTGTGTCGATTTGGCGCTTTCCATCTCATACTTCTCCATGATAGCTAAGGCATCTTTCTTGAGCCGTGCGAAATCCTTCTGAGTGACACGGTGATTTTGCAGGTAGATTTCGGCTTTGCCTAACGTTTCGAGGAACCCTTCACTAATCGAAAAGATCGACTGTGGGAAACCATGATTCACGAAGAATTGTATGACTTCTGCGCGTGCTGATTTGTAGTCAAGGTTGAAGTTTGTGATTGTTCCGTCGAGGTCAAACACTACCGCATTGATGTCCACTATGCATCACCGCTTTCCAAGTCTGATACGCTTCTGCGGCAGAGAGGACTTTCCTCAGCATAATATAGTTTGTGGTGTTCTCAGAATGTCATTTCAATCTAAACTGGTTTGAAATAGAATCTGGGCCATTGTGGCCATTGTGGCGTCGTTTGTGGAAGTGTCGTTGGCGCCGAAGTTGTTTCGAAGTTCACTCTGAGTGTCATGCCGACTTGCAGTTTGTTTGGTTCGATGTCTCGAATCATGCCCAAAAGCTGTCCTCCCTCGTTAAATTTGACGATGCCGAGGGCGTAGGGTACTCTTGATTCGAATTCTTTAGGTGAGACGTGAATCACGGTATATGTTAAGAGTTTGCACTCGTTGCCAATTGGAATCCACTTCAAATCTTTGGATAGGCATTTTGTGCATGCGGGTCGAGGGGGCAAAATCACGGCTCCACAACTGTTGCATTTGGCAGCCATCAGTTTGCCTTCGCCGACAAACTTGTAGAAACTCTCAATTGTGAAGGGTCGAACTTCAGCCATGATGAATCATCCTCTTTTGTAGATGTTGACTACTCCTGTTGCGCCCAAGCCGCCGATGTTGTGGGTTAGACCGATTTCAGCGCCTTTCACCTGTCGTTTTCCAGCTTGCTCGGTCAATTGAAGGTAGATTTCACAGGCTTGTGCTGTGCCTGTAGCACCTACGGGATGTCCTTTGGCTTTTAGCCCTCCGCTCGTGTTGACCGCAACTTTGCCGTCTAAGCCTGTTTGTCCCTCTTCAATTAGGCATCCGCCTTTGCCTTGTGGGCAGAAGCCCAAATCCTCGTACGCTACGATTTCAGCGATTGTAAAGCAGTCATGAACTTCAGCTACATCAATGTCTTTGGGTTCAACTCCCGCCATCTTGTAGGCTTCCTCTCCAGCCAGTCGACCCGCGTTCAAATTTGTTAGGTTTTGTCGCTCGTACAACCCGATCGTGTCGCTAGCATGTCCTGAGCCAATTATGTGAATAGGCGTGTCCGTGAATCTCTTAGCTATCTCTGGCTTGGTCAAAATTAGACAGCTGGCTCCGTCGGTTATCAATGAGCAGTCGTACAGTTTCAGCGGCCAAGCCACAACGCGTGAGGACAACGCGTCTTCAAGGCAGATCTCTTTCTGCATGTGTGCTTTCGGGTTCATTGCGCCGTGATGATGATTCTTGACAGCCACTAAAGCCATCTGCTTTTCAGTTGTCCCGTACTTGTGCATGTGCGCCCTGCCGACCATGGCAAATAAGCCCGGGAAGGTTGCGCCCTGCCATTGTTCAAACGGGTAGTCGCAGGCCATGGCGAGATATTCGGTGACGTCGGATGTTTTTCTGTGTGTCATTTTTTCGACGCCGCCTACCATTACCACATCGTGAAGGCCTGATATGATTGCCATGAGTCCGGCTCTTATGGCAACTGCTGATGAACTGCAGGCTGCTTCTGTTCTCATTGTTGGAATGGGTGTTAGTCCGATCCAGTCGGCTACTGTTGGACCTGTGTGGCCTTGATGTTCAAAGGATTCGCCCATCTGTCCCACAATCAGTGCCTTGATGTCTCTTTTTGGGTCAAGGTTTGGGCATTTTTCGTAGGCGTCTTTTGCGGCTTCGACGAAGAGTTCTCTGGCGTAGACGCCGTCGAATCGGCCGAATTTGGACATGCCTGCTGAGACGATTGAGACTAGTGGTTTGCTGGTCATAGTTACGTTTGCTCCCGTGAATTTGGAAGCTGATGATATACTGGAACCACTATTAAAATGATTCCAGAACGTGTTCAAACGTCCTATTGCAAGGCTTTATCTACGCTTGCCAAGATATTTCTCAATGGGCTCAGGAAGAAGAGGCTGAGAAGGAACATGAAGCCCGTTGAAATTTTGAAGCAGCTCATCGAGTTTCCCACTTATCAGATTACGCCAGACAAGGTTGAAAAGGGCATGCAGGATTGCGCCCGCTACTTGTCGGAGCAGCTTGAAGCGCTGGATTTTCAGGTTAGACTTGACGCGCTTTTCAACGTCACGGCTGAAAGAGCCTTCGGCGGTGAGAAAGTCTTTCTTATGAACACGCATTTTGACACTGTGCCACCCGCGAGTGAGTGGGCTGATGCGTTGGTGCCGAGGCAGGAGGGCAGCAAGTTGATTGGGTTGGGGGCTTCTGATGCTAAAGGAGGAATTGCTGCCACTTTGGGTGCTCTTTCAGGCTTAGCTGACTGCAGGTTTGCCAAGTTGATCGTGCAATTCGTGAACTACGAGGACAATGGGATCCAGCTGGGCGGAAAGAGGCTTCTTGGCATGCCGTATTTTCTTTCGAATAATCCGGGTTTTAGGGCTGACTATGGCATTAACATTGAGCCAACAGTGCGCGACGACAGATGGACGGTGAATTTAGGGTGCACTGGAAGAGTCTCTTTTACAGTGACAACGGTTGGGAAGGAGGCGCATTCATCGACTCCGCGTGAAGGGAAAAACGCCATTTACGACATGGTCAAAGTAGTAGCCGCGCTTGAGCAGATTCCGTCGGGCAGGTTCAGGATGGGTGATTTTGAGGGAGAAATGCCCGTCAACGTAGCCCTTATCGAAGGTGGTAGAGCCATGAATATCGTGCCCGCGGAATGCAAGATAACTTGTGAAAGAAGAATCCTGCCCAACGAGAAGCCAGAACAAATAATGCAGACTATCCGATCAGCGCTTAACAGTCTGCAGGATGTTAACGTGAAGTGTGAGTTCAGCTCGAATGTTCAACTACCTTACATTGTCGACAAGGAGGAAGAGGTTGCTGAACTGGTGGTTAGGGCGTCTGAACGCGTCATTGGATATCGACCGCAACTGCGTGTTGGGCTGGGTAGAACTGATTCAATGTACTTGTATCACATGGCTGGAATCAAGACTGCGATAATGGGTCCAGGGAACAGAGGTCACGTTGTTGGGGAAAATATCAGTATAGACCGGCTGAATGAATTCGTGGCTATTCTAGGAAGCGTTTTGACTCAAGGGGGCTAGAGTGGTATGGTTGAGGATGCGCATGGTAAGGCTGTTTCGTATCTTGTTTCCAAGTGTCCTAGTTTGCCTGTTGTGTCTGTGTTGGCTTATGGAAGTTTTGCGAGGGGTGATTATCGACCGGATAGCGATGTTGATGTTCTCGTTGTAGTAGATTCATCACGGTATTCATCTGCAGACTTGAAAAGCCTCGTTGAGATCTGTGTTTTCTGCAAGAAGGAGTTCAAGGTTGCTCTGCTTATGGACGTGATTCTTGACTTAGAAATTGATCTGTGGAACAAGGGGGTATTGCTCGATGGTCACAGCTTTATCGATTTGTCTTTCTACAAGAGAGATGGCGTGGTTCTTTTTGGAGCTGATGTGAGAGAGAAGTTTAGAGTGCCCGAGGATTTTAGGGAGAAGGCACGTGATGTGTTGGGTGTTGTTGAGGCTGAGTTTATGCGGTGGTTTTGTCTGGGGCATGGGCGGAGGCGTTTTGTTCCTCATTGGATGGCTGGTTGGGTTTTGGCTAGTTTTCTTAATGTTTTGGGGTTTGTGGATGTGCCGGGTTTTAAAGAGACTTGTGAGCTGGTTGGGAGGGTTCCTGTTGTGGCTGGGATGCCTATGTTTGAGAAGTTTCGGATGAAGAGAGAGTTGACGGCTGATGAGTTCATTGAGTTAGTGAGGGTGGTTAAGGGTTATGTGGCGTTGTCGGGTTAGGGTTTAGTACGTTGGGTGCAGAAATTTTTTCAGCGTGAAAGCGCGGCTTTTCAGTTTGCGACTGAGGCGCTGTTGCGGTTTCTGTATGGTGTTTCTGGTGCTGTTGGCTCGTGTTCTTGCGTGGTGTTCTATGTTGTTATGCGTGACGTTTAATGTTGGTATGCGTGGCTCTTGAGTATGTTGACCGCACTCTGCGAAAAAATGAATTCAAAAGAAGAAGAAAGGGTCAATTTCTTGCCGCCTTCTTCTTCCAATGTTGTAGGTGTGTTTTTTGGCTGAAGCTGTGTGAGCGTCGTCGTGAATCTGTTCCTAATGACGACATCATCCAACATGATGACTGCGGGCAGGTTGGAACAGTTGAACTTGAACACGCAGGCGCAGTCTGTTTGTTCGCGGTTCTGAGTTTTTCATGAGTCGTTAACTTTTCGCTTAGAATTGGTAATAACACCGAAGGGGTTTTTTGCTTTGGAAGTAGGGGTTTTCCGTTGTAGGGGTTGGTTTCGAGGTTTCTTATGGCAGAGTCTATTCTTCTTTTAAGTTGAGTGTCGAGTTTTCGGAAGTCTTTTTCGAAGGTTTTGGTTGTCTGGAGGTTATATTTTTCCAGATCGTTTCAGCTCCTTGAGGAAGTCTCTGTAGCCTCGGACTCTTCCAGTTTTGATGTCCTCTTCTGCTTGCCTGATGGATTTCATTGTTTCTTTGTCTTGGAGTATGTCTAGGGTTTCGATGATTTCCTCAAGTAGGCTGCTTATCTTCAGAAGCAGAGTTCGGTCTTTATCAGTTGGGAGAAGGTTGCTTGGAGATATTGTTTCGTTTACTGGGCTGTTTGGTGTTCTGAGGGTAGTCTTTTTGAGAAGCTAATAACTGTGAGGCCTATGACTTTTCCGTGTCTGTATCTTACCACTATGTCGTTTTGGGTTAGTTTGGATTCGTCGGCTTCTTTGGGTTTGCCGAAGCTGATGTAGAGTACGTCTCGTTCTTTGTCGTAGGCTACGTCGAGTTTTTCTATGTTTTCTACTGTTGCCTCCACAGGATTTCCCTCTTAAGTATTCTATCCAAGTCGGATGTTATAAATGCTGGTCTGACTTCGCCGCCTTCATCGTATGGAACGATTAGGTGTTTGGAACCGTAGGGCGTTTGTCCGATGTTCGTACGGCGATGTGTTCTCCGTGGAGTCCTTTTATGATGTATTTTGGTTTATTGACGGTTTCGGCAATTTTGTTGTGTAGGTTCGGTATTCTTCTTAATTCAGGGTGCCTGAGCAATATGTGGTTTAGACCGTCTTCGGTTAAGTGAACGTTGTTGTGAAAGACTGATCTGCATGTTTGTAAGATTCTTAAGATTAACCCCTCGGATGAGTCAGAAAACTCTTTTTATGTGTTAGAAAAGGTTTACGGTGATTTTCATCACTGAAGAACCTGTTCCAGTTCGAGGTTTGGGTGGACAGGTGGTGTGTCATTTTTTAGCTTCGCTGACTTCTTGGGTGTTGAGGGGCGGGTTTCTACTTCATGTGTTATTAGCTTTCGCTTGGAACAAGTAGTAATATCGAGGTGTCTTGAGGTTTAGAAGTAGTAGTTTGTGCCGCGTGTACGTTGACTACTACTTCTATGTTATTCGGCTACTGACTGTGTAGGGTGATGATGCCTAATGTTCTAGGTGACATAAACAAGGTTTGAATGCTGTTTCTTTGGGTCTGTCCGGGTTCTCGTAGGATGCGTTTGACCGTGTTCAAGTCCTGTGATGCGCCAAGTCTAGGCTTGGTTTTATCAACAAACGGCACTTGTGAGAGCTGGTTCGTGTTTCAGAGGTTATGATCAAAGCCGAGCTTTCTTTTTCGCACGCTGCATTTAGAGATAGGTTTTAATCTACAAGATTTTACTTGTATTTAAGATGGCAAATTGAAGCTTAATTTAGGATTCTTGCGTGCACCAAAATCCGTATGGGTCTTCTGGTTGCTTTTGGTTACTTTCATTATCGTGATGGTCACATTTTCCGTGTTATTTTCGGCGATACCATGGGCAATCACTTTTCTTGAGGTTGGCAGGGTCATTGGACCAATTCCGATTCTTGAATATTACATTCCGATTCTGTTTGTACTAAGCATATTTCTAGTTTCATTTCTAATGTCCAAGAAGCTGAATAAGCATGGATCAATCAGAGGGCTTATTCTTGCTTTGATCCTGTACCTAATGATATCGTCCTCAGCCACATTTTCGTTCTCATTGGCTTTCATGCCTCAAGTATCGCAAGCTGGTAGGAAAATTGACACTTTCGTCAGGGAAAATGGGAAGATCAGTTTCGGGCATTATGTCGAAAACGTGACGGCTTTTCTGAATAACAACCTGGGTCAGTCGTATAACAGACCCGAAGCGTCCTTCATGATCAATAGGATCATCTGCAGCACGATTATTGATCCTCACGTGATGAGAATCTGGGGCGTGAGTAGCGCTGACCTGATACTCTATCAGGAGTGGGGTTCCTGCGGAGAAGCCGCGATACTGATAGAAGAGCTCTTGCATGGCGCCGGATATGAGACAAGATTGGCTCATTTCAAAAACATAGACCATGAGTGGGCTGAAGTGAAGCACAACGAAACATGGTGGATGGTTGATCCTTGGTATATAGGGAAACTTGTAGAGGTCCAGAGCCTAAAGGGTATTAAGCCAGCGTTTCAAAACACCTCAGGAGTAGAAGTCCAATACAGAAACGGAACAGTGGTTGACGTGAGCCTTGAGCATGGATATTGATGGATTCAACATGATGAAAAAAGAGGAATTGCTTGAGAAGATAACCCGTCAATATCTTGAATCCAAAGATTTCAACGGATTGCCTCTCTTTGGTTTCGAATCTGAGAAAGAGAGCATTATTGCCCTAATACGTGAGGGTGAGATTGAGATCAACTTCGGGGACAAGCATCTGAATCCGCACATAAAAGCGTTTGAACTGGACGATAAGGACACACAGATCTCCAGAATCGAGAGCTTTGGGTTCGAATATGCCTGCGCATATCCAACAAGACGGCGCCTCAAGAAAGTGGTTGACATCAACGAGTTCAAAGGCAGACCATTCACTCTGAAAATCGCATTGGGAGAACCCCAGCTTAACTATGCTGTTTTCGACCTAAGCGTGCTGGAATCTTACAGGAATGAATCCCCGCTATGTTTATTCCATCGATGACATACAGGGTTGGATCTCCGTTTCTGATGAGTATTACCAGTCCACTGGGCTGAAATCCTCAGATAACATTGTGCTTCAGTCATTTGGCTTCTGCTATGAAAAATCCACGATGAATCGTGGCGTCGCCGTGTTTTACAGGTATTTGGCGGATTTGACACCGGAACACCAGCAAATATGGAACAGCAGAATCTTAGCAGGTGAGTATTTCTTACACCCTGATTATGCAAGAAGTTCAGGAGGGGATTTCTATGAAAAAGAATCAATATTCGTTGCTTTCGGTGAAGAACTGCGTACGATTAACGAGTTTTCGAAATTAATGGGGCGCCCTACCCTCTTCCATGAAAGTTATAGAGAAAACAGACCAAAAGAATTTGGTTTCTTGATCCGTCCCACTCTCAAAGAATTCAACTCCTTTGTTCATTTGCTAGACAAGATGCTTTCTGAAAATATTAACAAGGATTTTTTTCAACACGATATACCTTACGAGAGAGAAACGAAAAGAGCTGATGGCAAAATAATCGTTCAGGAAATAAGAACAATTGCTCTGCTAAAAGAATGGTTAAATGCCAAGTTTTGGACGCCAGACCCAAAACCCATAGATGAAATGATTGAGACTTTTCTAAAGATTAGAAGAATGAGAATGGCGCCCGCTCACAAAGTAGATGAGGACAGATTCGAACCAAGATATTTAGATGAACAAAGAAAACTAATGATTGAAGCATATTCCGCAATCAGAACGCTTAGGCTTGTTTTCGCGAATCATCCTAAAACAAAAACTTATGTAGTGCCCGAGTGGCTTTTCAAAGGAGAAATTTGGACTTTTTAGTCGGGATTTGGGACAGAAATTGTGTGTGCATGGTGCGTGTTTTCGTGTAGGAGACTAATAGTAGTCTTCTTCAGATTCATCTTCAAATATAGAATGAAGCTCATTTTCATCTACTCTGTCAAAATAGCAGTGAATAAAACCCGATTTGCTCAAACCAAATTGCATTAGGTTATATGTTCTGTCGCCGTAACTAAAACTCTTTCTTGACATCTTGAATGCGGTGTATAAGTTGTCAATAGCTATGTGAAAAAGCCATTCAATAACAGCCTTTTCACCCAATCCTTCTGCCTTAGCATCCCAATATCTCTTTATCGTATTTTTGTCGTTTTCATTATAGTAATGTCTTTCTATTCGATGGTCAGATCCAAGTTCTCTTGTCGGTCCATCAATCCAGCTATGTAGTTCTGCAAAATTATTGCCTGTTCTTTTCTGGCTTATTGCACAATGAATTTTGACACTTGGCATAAACCAGAGTTGTCCTCTCCGTGCTTAAACGTTCCCTATGGAGCTCTGAGGCTTTCTTTTTGTCTCTTGCGATCTCTGTGCCAATGTTTATGGCTTCAAACAAGCCCGAAAATCGGGCCAACACCTAGACCCATATACAAGCCTGAATCAAACAGCAGGTGATCTCTCTGCTCAGACTCAATCGTCTTCTCAAAACTCATCGTAAATTGAAAAGTAGTTTCAGTAGCCATAATGTTAGGGTCCGCCATGTCCAAAACAATGCAGCAAGACTGGCACAAACCCGGAATACTACGGGAATTACAAAAGAAGAATAGGTGCGCGCGTGTGCCATTACACACTATGACCCGATTGTAACATTCCCCCCCGAAAAAAGTCGCTAGAATAGAGGCAAGCACCGTGACTGAGGCAAGCACTCCAGCAACTAAGAGAAACGCAAGAATTATCGCCCAGACGCTCTTCAATTCACCCAGAATCTGAATTCATAAGCTTGGTATAGGTTATGAATCTCCTCCCTACCAAGGAAATATGTCAATATGTCCTTGGGACGCTCTTGAAGCTTAGTATGCCATGGTTTAGGGTGGGTATGTTTTCGGTTTCTCTTTCAGTGAGTTTAGGAACTCCTGTCTGTTACTTGGAACCGTAGGTCGCGTGCTGTGTACAGTGGCTTCTCTGCGAATCTGGGTTCAGCCTTCAATCCGTTGAGTTCAAAGTATCTGCGCTCCTTCATGAGTTTCTCCTGCATCCGCGCGTTCTCAGCAGGGTTCTTCTGACAGCTTCACAACTGATGACACGACAGTCTTAGCTTCACCTGTCTGAATGCATCTTGGGATGAATGAGAAGAAGGGACAAAATCAAAGAATGGAATAATGCGCGCTATTGGAGATCTGCGCGAAGCGCAAGGAAGCGTTTTCTCTTGCAGACGTCGCCGTTCTTCTCCGCCTCATCTATCATGTGCTGTACCCATTCATTCAACTCAAACAGGTAGTCACTACTCAAAGTTGGTTGCATAATCAATCACCCCTCTTATTCCTCAATGGTGAGGTAACCGTTGTTCCTCAACCAAGCCGTTTCGTTTCTTCTATACCGTCCAAAAATGTCTCCTCGCGTGTCCGACTGAAAATCCCAAGGAGAAACAAGCACTATATCTCCGACACGAACCCAGACTCTTCTCTTTAACTTTCCGCGCACTCGACACAAACGTTCATGCCCATCTTGACATTTCACAATCATTCTATCAAAACCAAGCAATTTAACAGCTACACCCAGCACGTCGGTGCCAGCAGGCAATTGAATCCGCCCAAAATCCGATTCACTAACAACTTTTCTCTTACCCAATTCTCATTTCACCTCTGAGCCGAGGAAACAGCTTGGACCGATTCAGTCTCTACGAGAAAAACCATATTAGCCTGCGACTTGGTCTGAGGACGCGCAGATGAACCAAACTGTGAAGGACCACGGCTCAACTGACTATGATGCCCGAGGCATCGGATTCCCGCGCCTTTACCATCTGGCGAAATCCAGACTACGCGTCCTATTCTGCGGCATTCTGGACACTTTACATAGTCGCCTAAGCTAACTAACTCCTGCTCCTCCTCTCTTCTTGGTGTTCACGTAAGTTTTCATTCTGGTTTTCTTCCTAGCCGCACAATTAGTGTACCTGTCAGAAGACTTGCATCTTCTACAATTAGTCACTATACCAGCTCTTAGACTACACACTTTCGATTTCACCTCTTGGTTTGAATTTGGAAAAGATTCAGTTACCGGGGTAGGAAAAGCCTACAGCAATAAGAGAAACTTTTCAACAACCAATGTGTCTCCACATTTGTAAAGACATAGGAGTGCCGCTTCACTTTTTCAAAGGCAAAGCAGAAACAATCAGAGTTCAACTAACAAATCACCCAAGAAATATTGAAAGTGCCGAGAACCCGCTCATGCCAACACTAGAGAGTGTGCACTAACCACAAGCGGTAATTGCGCTGCTAATTAAAAAGGGATGATGTGAAGGGTGTTTTCGGCTCTATCCCAGACACAGAAGGTCTCAGTAGCCGCTTACTTCTTTCCGCCCTTCTTCTTCCCTTTCGCTTTTTTAGGCATTTTTGCAATCTCAAACCTTCTATTAGAGTTGATTTGTATTTAAAATCTCTTATGAAGACAGATTTTTGGCTCACACGGAAGATTATCTCCAGGAGACATTTGAATAGAAAGATAGATGGCTTCTCGGGGCTTATTTCCCAATTAGAGGAAGAAGGGAGCCAACCTGACGAATTTAACACGCTTTGCTTTTAGACTCTTACTTTAGAACGTAAGTGTTACTCACATAAAAGATGCGTAGACTTGATTCAACCGATTATTTCTACCGGACTTCCCAGCGCTTGACCCGGCACTCCTTTTCTGAAACGAGCCCTAACGAAGCCGTTCTTTCCATGTAACGCCACGATTTTTCCTCGAGCCTTATGTTTCCCGATGGGCCACGCGACCTTTCGACCAATGAGATGTGCCGCCTCGCTGACTGATTCGATGCCGGGAAAACGGAGGATATATTCTTTCGGCTTCTGGGTTTTCGGTCCCCTCCGACAACTCACGATGACGCCTTGACCGATTTTAGACACCGCATTCACTTCGCATTTAGGTGATAAGTTATAGTTAGGTGCAGAAAACTCGTATATACCTTTTCAAAGCTGCGCACCAAACCCCTTCAAAAACCAGCTACTTTTGCGAATAGTGCATAAGCCCATATCACTGTGACCCCGATAATTCCATACTTTCTCGTAGTTTTCTGTATGTTAATTACATTTTTTGTTGATGGGTTCTTCAACACATCCGCATAACGCATGATGATGGGTATGGAAAGGGGGAAGAGTATAGAAAACAAGAATAGATGTCTGTAGGGGAGTAAACCAAAAGCTGAATAGACGAATGGCGAGAACCCCGCTATCAAGAACATGAATCCAGCGACGATAACACCCTTCTTCCTTCCGTACCTAGCAACGAAAGTGTGAACCCCAGTTTTACGGTCTGCTTCATAGTCTCCAACGGCTTGGATGATATGGCCACCACAGTGAATTAACATTAGTGGCATGGCACTCAACATAATTGATGGAATGTTAGAAATTAGCTTGTCGGTTGACCTCCATCCAATTAAGAATGGCAGCAAGCCAGCGCCTATACCTGAGACCACGAAGTCTGCAACAGGCACGCTTTTCAGTCTGAATGGAGGAGTGGAATAAGCGGTCCATAGTCCTAAGTAAACAATAAACAACGGGAGAACATGAACATTGGCCATGAACACCAAAATTAAACACGAGATGACTAGGAAGAAAAAGAAGATTAATGTCCTCTTCGGCGTTATTCGGCCAGAGGCAACAGGCAGATTTGACTTGACCTCGTTCTCTCGATCAGCCTCACGGTCAAAGTATTGATTCAAAACGAAGACGCTGGCCGTAGCAAGTGAGAAGGCAAAGAGGACTATGACAGTAATCTCAAAGGGAGGCACTCCAAAGAGAACGCTCCCAAAACCAAAATTGAAAATCCATCCAAGCCAACTCCCAACCCTTGCGACCTCGAAATATTGAGACATTTTATGCCTTCCAGAACGAAGTTAAAAATTGCAAAATTTAAGAGTTTGGACCATTTGCCTAGGATTTTTGGTTTTAGCGCGCGCATTTTATGGCTTTCTCAGGATAGAAAGGGTTAATCGCCTTGAGCGCTACTAAGTAGGCGGGCAGGAGAGCTTCGAAAAAAGGCTTCAAGGGTCCACATCTATCGGGTTGTATTCAGCGAAGCAGAGACTAGCAGTGGAAATTCGAGAGGATATATTCCTGATATTCTCTTCGGGCGGAGCTTGTCTGCACATAGTCTAGGTAGAGGCGCTTCAAAGCTGTTCTTTGCAGATGGCGAGAGCGCGCAAGCGCTAAAGAAGATGATTCTGTTATTCGGCGAGGACGCCGTTAGAGTAGTTGAGATCCTTACAGGGGTTCACGAGATCACAGATATTGAGATAGCGAACAAAACCCAAATGCAACTCAAAATGGTTCGTAAGGCGCTTTACAGACTCTACGACCATTCCCTCGTTGCTCTCAGACAATCCCGCGATAAAGAAACAGGTTGGTTTGTCTTCAACTGGAGACTCCAACCCGACCAATTGGAAGGCTTCATCGTAAACCAAAAGCGCCATGTTTTAGAAAAACTGGAAATCCGGCTTGAATATGAGAAAAGTCACGAGTTCTACACGTGCCAAACGCTAGGCTGCAAGCGATTTACCTTCGAAGAGGCATTTGAACTTCTCTTCAAATGCCCCACCTGCATCAAACCAATGACGCACCTCAACAACGACTCGATCGTTGAGACCCTAACCCGAAAAATTGAACAGATAAAAACTCTGTGAGCAGCGAAATGATGGCTCATTGCGAGCGCATTGTTGTCTTTAATCTTTCTTTCTTACAGCGCCTCCTAGCTTTCAGTTTTCTCATAAACCACATGACTTTTTCCTTTCTCAGTCAAGTTCACTCGTTTAGGAGCAGCCATCTTCATGTCATCAATATAGATTAAACGTTGGTTTTCTAATTCCTTGATGTCACGCAACCATCCAGGCAGTTCACATAAAGGCATTGATTCTCCCCCTTCTGCCAGGGTCTTCATTATCTGCTTCCTGTAACTCTCCCTTCCTGGGGTGCCTTTCATAGATTTGACTTCTTTAACTCTACTTGGCAAATTTCGTTCACCTCAGAGTTTCAATCCAAGACATGAATCCTTTTTGAAACTCTCGATTATATCGACCATTGAAATTCCTTTTAGCGTCTAGCGCGCGCATCGAAAAGAAAGAAAAGAGGTGCGATGGTTCTAGTTTGCTGTGCCCATTCGTTCAATGACTTCTCCGCGTTTACTTCGTCAACGTGATTTCGATTGTGCTGACGTTTGTTGGTCCGCGGCTCTCTTCACCTGGTCGTGGCGGCAATTGCTGTGTGCCGATGTCTATGCCCTTCACTTTGATCTCAGGTAGGAATCTGCGTCTCACGATTTCGACGACGTCAACTGCCCGGCTTATTGCCATTCCTCTCGCTTTGACTTTCACTTCACCAGCTCCGCTGTGATAGAGGGTTATGCATGCTAGAACGTAGTTCATCGCAGGCTTTCTTCCAATCAACACTGAATTGCTTTCACGTGGCTCTGACATTTCTCTGCATCACTCCTTTGCTTTTTTTGTCAAAGGTGCCTCGTGTGCTCCTTTGCAATCAGCTAATTGCCCAACGGTCTGTAATAACTATTACTGAACGCGCGCTTCGACAGAACTCATGCTGAAAGCTACATCTAATTCGCCAAGAGAAGGGGCTCCCGCGATTCAATCCTGTAGCAAGCTGACAGGCTTCAGCTGCATTCGGTGGATTGAACCGGGAAACCCCATCAAAAGATGATTAAACCCCCTGATAAAAGCATTCTCAGCACCAACTCGAACAAAGCCTCCACGCTCTTTCAACTGCATATAAGAATGACTCTCGCTTTCGCTTATGCGCACGCTTATCCTAGCAGAATTTCTATCCAACCAACCACGCCTAAGAAGAAGGAAAATGGAAACTTCATGGTCGGCGCCAAACAAGCAAATAAGAAGGACCCCAAATATAGTACTAATCGGGAAAGCAAATTGAAACTAGAGATTTCCAATGGAAAACTAAGAATAAACCTTGGAGATCTGGAAAAAGCCTTAGCCATCAAAGGCGGCTTTGAAATCCCCTTGCAGAATATCGTAAAAGCCGGAACTGAAGCTCACAGAACAGGGTGGGAAGAAACAAGAGCTCCCGGAAGACATTTGCCAGGAGCGACAAAGGCTGGCACTTACTATACTCCAAGAGGAAAAGAATTCTGGTACGTTACAGACAAAGGAGTCCTAGTGCTCGAACTGGAAAACGAGCCCTACAAAAGAATAATCCTAAGCATAGATGAAAACAAGGAATGGGCTGAAAAAATCAACAAAGCCACTTCAAAATAGCGCTAAGGTGTAGGCTTTAGTAGAAGTAGTCTTTCTTGCTGTATGTGTGTATGTGTCCGTTCGGGCATGTATGCTGGTTGTCTACGAGCTTAATGGCTTCCAACCCTCTCTTTTCCATGACAATTCCTGACTCGAATTTTACGCCACAAGTTTTGCATTTAAGATAAAGACTGGGCATATCTTTCAACCGTGTAATCATAAGCTTATGTGCAAGATTATAAAGCCAGAGGTCAAAACAGCGCAGGCTAGACAAAAGATTGGCTAGCTGGCCTTTGGACACGTTTAGAGATTCTCTAGAAGGCTCAAGAACTTACCCTTTCTGTTGAAGTCTTTCATCTCTTCCGCATCTAGTATAACACATTGCACCCAGCTCCTCAGTTCAGAAGAATAATCCACTTTCGCAGAATGTCGTCGATCCGCTCTGTTATTCCACGATCGAGCTGCAGTGCTCATCTGCTTCTTGACTAATTCCATACCTTTCACCTCTCATGTTATTGAAGTAGAACGATCAAGAAAACGACAAAAAAGTCCAAGACCCGTTTTGTCAGTATTCTTCTCTATGAGAATTCTACCTACAAACATAATGCACTCCGCCACATATTAAGATATGTGCACACATGTGCAATACGGGCACGCAGCTACTGACCCAGCCAGCTAGAACTTTGATCTTCACGCGTGAAAGTTTCATGCGATTGGGAACGAACTGGGAGGGGGTGGAAGGAGGGCGTCTTTCAGAATTGAGCTATTCCTCTCTCTGTACGCCCTTTTCCGCTGTCCTCTCCAGATCTTCTTCTCCTTTCTCTCTCTCGCACTTTCACGCTTTTCCTTACATGTGAGTGAAATACCAAGGCTCAGCCGAATCTTCTCTACTCACGGGGCACGTTCTCACTATTCTGATCGGCACGAGCCTATGTATGATTGTTTCTCTCTCTTCAGACATTCAATCGCCATCCCAGAGCACTAGAGTCCCAGCACCTCAGCGTATCTCTCGGAGAATCTGAAGCCTTCACGAGTCGTCGCATACTTAGTTGAACTGTGATGAACTTCTAGAAGCCGCTTCGACTGCAACTGAGAAAGATACACCTGGAGCGTTCTCCGCGACAAGCTTGTCTTGCCCATTAATTGCCTCTCGGTTTGCGGTTGCTTGCACAAACTCAGTATATCAGCCATAACCTGGACGGATCTCATCGTTATTCCCAATAGCATCACCAATCTTCAATCATTCTTGACAATTGGAAAAGATTCAATTACTCAGCAGGCAAAGCCCACGGATAAAGAAAACTTCTCCGAACCTAGTAGTGCATCCGCACTTATAAGGGCATGCACAAACACACCCTTACAACAATCTATCTTGTCTCATCTATCAATCCTTACTTATGAGAAAGGTGGACTCAGTCGGGGGTATAGACATCATCCGATTGTCCCCAGTCAAATTACCTCGATCTCTTCATTGTCCGATAAAGTCATGCTTGCAAGTTCATGATAAACCTTTTATCCATTAAGTTCGAAACCCAATGAGCGGTGGTGAGCAGAATACATGGCTAAATGCATCAAGTGTGGAGCAGAAGTTGGCTCACCGAAGAAAAGATGGACAATGACCGGACGACCCGACAAAACAGGCAAAAGAATGCAGATGGAAATCGGTCTCTTCGAGTGTCCAAAATGCCACACCAAGTTCAGAGTCGCGTTAAGCAAACGAAAAGTGTGAGCCCAACGCAGCCCTAACTGCACTCACCTCCTTTTTTCATTCTACATGCCCATACGCTTTGATGCTCAGAAACCAGATTGGGATCTTATCCCAGTAGGACTTCCAGAATCAGTTTATGACGCAATACATCAGAAAGATCCGCTGAGCCTATGGCGTCTTCCAAGGCATCAAGCTCTCTTTGAATAGACTTTCTCATTTCCTCAGTTATCTTGACTTCTCTAAGCCGTCTCTGGTAAAGCTCATCTGCCTCTCCTCGAAGTCTCCAATAACGCTCCAGCAGAGATTCTTTCTTGGTTTGTTCCATTACTCACACCTCACTCATTTTTCATACACTCTTTTATCTGCTCGATTCCCATCTGCGTCGATTTGTACCAGCAGTCTGGCGTATCGCACCTTTTTCTTCATCTATCCTTCTTAAAAGCTTGCGAAGAACGCTTGCCTTTGTTCTGAATTCCCGTTCTGAAATCGTGTGTCCCATCGGGCATAATTCATCAACTATGGCACCCTCATCATCCGAGTACACAATAGGGTATAGTCGGCATCCCAAAGGTCTGTTCCTATAGACACGACATTTTCTCTCAGCGGAACCGTAGAAATAGCACCATCCGTCAACGTTAACGAGTCGAATCCCATTATTGTCCAAAACCGAAAACTGGTCTCGGCGATAACCCGCTCCCTCCAGTCTTCTGACATCGTCACTTGAAAGCTCCATCTCAGTTCCCTCACAGCACTTCCCACAATTGGAACAACGCATTAACGAAACTTCCGCCTGAGTCATAACAAAAGACGCCCAAATTATAGCTGTATTGGTTGGTTGGACAGTAACTCTACGCGCACACAATCCAAAGTCAGCGAGTCGAAGTGAACCATGGTTTATAGTTTATGTGTTTTCGGGCTTTCCTTGAGTGAGTCTAAGAATTTCTTGTCCACTACTTGGAACCATAAGTCTCGTACTGTGCACAAGGTTTTCTCAGCGAATCAGGGTTCACCCTTCAAACCGTTGAGTTCAAAGCATATGCGTTCCTTCATAAGCTTCTCCAGCGTCCACGCGTTCTCAGCTGGGTTCTTCAGACAACTTCACAATAGACGACATCACGGGTCTTGCCTACCTAGCCCATTGATGGCTTGACTATTTCTCCTCTTTCACTGGCACAATCTCCAGATAGACTTCTCCGCCACTGTCTCCACGCAGGTTTGAGATGAAGTTACCCACTCGCATCATCCAACCGTAATTGCGTTTAAGAGCACTTTTCGCCACTACCATTTCGTCAACGGACAGGATACGTGCCACCGCCTCTACAGTTGGTCCAACAACCTTGCCGCGCAGCGTACAGGGTGCGAGTTGAACTTTCGAGTTACTGCGGATGCGCCGAACTTTTCCCGCTTTTGCCCGAGTCGACACGTACAACTTGCCACTTTCAACAACGAACCTCACTGGGGTCAACACGGGCTTGCCGCTTTTGCGAAAGGTCGTCAAACTAATGTACTTGTGCCCCTGCAACACCGCGAAAGCGTTGTTTTCTTGTGGTTGAGACAATTGTCTCATCTTCAAAAACAGTCTTTCTTAATGTTGATTAACTCACTGCAATAA
>Ga0315310_10000289_pt1 | contig 32497 bp, 29 predicted proteins | sample TDP5_MG_FD_203630 | JGI IMG/M metagenome (GOLD analysis project Ga0315310, IMG submission 203630) | Freshwater sediment microbial communities from Lake Towuti, South Sulawesi, Indonesia - TDP5 | ecosystem: Environmental > Aquatic > Freshwater > Lake > Sediment | place: Indonesia: South Sulawesi...
TTACGTGTTATGATTCATAAAGGAATAAATGGCTTGTGAGCAATCTTTTCATAGAAACTCTCTAGAAAAAATGGAAGAAAGCTCTAGAACACTTCCCTAGAAGCTCTTTTCTTCGGTCTTTAAATATGATAGCGACAATTTAGTTACAAACTTCCCTACGGTTGAGGAGAGTTTGTAAAAACCGAGGATGATGTTGAGGAGCTAGCGTTGCCTAAAAACGAAAGCAAAAATAAGCAGGAAATACTGCTCGTTGAGTTCAAGGCACCCAAAGAATTAGTCGAAGCCTTTGACAGCAGGCTGAAGTCGAAGTTCTCCAACCGAAGTGAAGCCATCCGATCCCTGATGAGAACGTTTGTGGAGGCAGCGAGCGAAAGAAGTTAGTTTGCGACTGTTGGGCGCATTACCCATCCGCTCCAGTCAAGGAGGGATTCATAGAGTGGAGACCACTGAAAAGAAGCAGTTCATAGATGAATTCAAGAATCAATGGAAAAGCATGTGGCGCAATCGCTTAGATGACAAGTTGCGAGCTGAAGGAATAGCTGACAAAGACTATTCCTTATTGTCAGTTGATCGTGGCACAGTAATTATAGCAACGAGAAAATTCAGGCTCTTGGACTTCTACGAGCTCTTGCAGCATCACAAGCTAACAGGGGGCAACGAAATAGTTCCTCCTGATCCCTCTGTGGGCGGATGGGGAAAATTCATCAGAACTGCCTTAGCCGCTCAAAACCTTAGGAGACAAAAAAGGCAAGCATGGCCAGAACCTGAAAGAAGCTCTGGTCAACAATTGAAGAAGGGCGGGAGAGGCTGGCTTCACATTCGAAGATGATGCGCCTCATTGAGTTTTTGTGTGTGCAATGTGTGATAGGCTACTGCGTTAGCTAGGATTCGAGGCTCATTGTTTAGTTTGGTCTATGATGGTTTGAGTTTTTTGTAGTCTTCTGTTTTTGTTGTGATGATTGAGTTCTCGATGCGTGTGTGTTCTTTGATTTGGGGTTGGTGTGATGAGTAAGTATAGGGGTAGGTTGCAGATCATTGCGGATATTTTGTCTATTGTTAATGGTAAGGCCAGGAAGACTAGGATTATGTACCAGGCTAATCTGAGTTATAGGCTTCTTTGTCGTTATTTGGGTGAAGTCTTGGATGCGGGTATGGTAAGATCGGAGGATGATGATTGTTATGTGCTCACGGCTAAGGGTAAGGAGTTTCTTGTTAGACACGAAAAGTATTCGAAGGGTCGTAAGAGTTTGGAGGATCATCTTAACCATGTTAATGGTGAGAAAGCGGTCTTGGAGGAGATGTGCTTCAGCATGGGCAAGGCTGGGAAGAGTTTGCGTCGTGCTGATAGGAACAAAGGGTTAGGAGATTAGCACTTTGAGGCAAGCTCTGTCTGTCTTGAGGTTTGCTTGCGTCTTGGTGTTGCTTTTTGCTGTTGCTCCGCAGTTTTTTGGGTCTTTTACTACTGCAGAGAGCGGTAAAGATGAAGCTACTTCGGCCTTGGCCGGGGCTGAAGGAGGGGTAGTTTCAGCTTATCAAGCGGTTTTAGGGGCTGAAGGCGCAGGCGCAGATGTTTCAGGTTTGCTTGTTCGGTTAAACGAAGCTGGGGAGTTATTAACTCGCGCACGCATGGCATATAAGGTGGATGATTTTGAATCTGCCCTTGGTTTTGCTGTTCAGTGTCGGGAAAAGCTGAATGGTTTTGTTGTCGAGGCTAATGCTTTGAGGGACACTGCAGTACAAGAACGTTATTTGGATTTCATGTTTAATGTCGTGGGATCCGTTATTGGCGCAGTCACGGTTGTTTGTGCCAGTTTTGTTTCTTGGTTTTTCTTGAAAAGAAAGTATGAGACAGGTGGAAGCGTAGCGAAATGAGTTTTCATGAATATCGTGTTCTTTTTTTGTCTGTCACTGGAATCTTAGCGTTGCTTGTTGCTTCGCCTGCGTTGAATAGACTGCTGGTCTTTCCTAGGACTGAGTTCTTCACTGAGCTTTGGATTTTAGACTCGAATCGGAGGGCTGACGATTATCCCTTTAACATCACACGCAACCAAGATTATAGCGTGTTTCTAGGAATTGGAAATCATTTGGGATACTGCGCCTACTATTTAGTTGAGGTGAAGTTTCGCAATCAAACCCAACCAGCACCAACCAGTTTTGGCCTGCTGGCCAATCGCACTCCAAGCAGTCTGCCAGCGCTTTTCAACATCACAGCCTTTGTCGCAGACGAAGCAGTCTGGGAGACGCCGTTTACTTTTTCCTTCGATTATGGATATAACGAAACACTTTCGCAAGTTGAGCTCTACAGTCTTACGTTAAATGATGTTGAACTGAACCTGAAGGGACATACAACCTCTTGGAATGCAGAGAGTAACGAGTTTTTCAGCAACCTTTTTTTTGAAGTTTGGATGTACAACGGAACAACTAGCAGTTTTAAATATCATGAACGTTTTGTCAGTCTCCGACTCAATATGACCGTTTGATAGCGCGCTGTCGACTCTGCTGTCGCTGAAGGGTCGAAACTGGTGTATGTTCGCGCGCGCGTGTGGCTCTGTGCATTTGTTCTGGAGTCTTTGCTCTAGAACAGCTGGATGCGCACATTTTCTGTATGACGCCTTTACAGGTGTCAACATTCAACCAGATGGAAATTCCGGCATGTTAACGCACATGCTATGAGTGTAAAGGATCTGTCCAAGCTCAAGTCCCTCGCATATTTAATATGTGTCTGATGGTATTTCAACTTAGAAAAGCTATTGATACAACTCTTGTACTTCCGTTTTTCTGATTTAGGTGCATCAATTGACATAGAACAACGTCCTGAATGATCTGTATTAGAATTCTAGACGTCGGGCTCTGCTTGTTTTATAAGACGATGAGAGTATCGCTTATGTTTGAGTTCGAGTTGGAGAAAGGAGAACCCGCGAATTTGCAGCTTCCGCTCCGAGTCACGGGCATGCGCGCGCGCAATGGTTTGTCATAAGAGGGAGACTCAAGTGGCTTCGAGTAAGGATGATGTGACTGTTGTCCTTCCCACGTTGAATGAGGAGCATGGGATTGGACAGATTATAAGCGAGTTGAAGTTAGTTGGCTACCATAACATTCTTGTTGTCGATGGCTATTCAACTGACGGGACTGCTAAGGTGGCGGAATCCAATGGTTGCTGCGTTGTTTTGCAGCATAGCATGGGCAAGTGTGGAGCCATTGAAACAGCTATTGAAAATGTCAAAACGCCTTATATGCTGATTATGGATGGAGATTGCACGTATGATCCCAAGGATATCGGAAATCTCATGGCTCATGCTGAGAACTATGATCAGATAATTGGCGTGCGGGCAAATGGAAGAGCACATATTCCGCGCTTGAATCGCATTGGAAACCGTTTGATCACAACGACGTTTAACGTGCTCATGGGGACGAAGTTGAGTGACGTGTGTTCTGGTATGTATCTCCTTAAGACGGAGACCGCTCGCCAGCTTCGGCTGAACACCAAGGGTTTTGACGTGGAAGTTGAGATAGCTGCTCAGACTGCCAGCAGAGGGAAAATCACGGAAGTTCCAATAGACTATAGGAAACGCGTGGGTGTCCAGAAGCTGAGTTCTCTGAAGCATGGCTTTCAAATAGTTCGAACGATTTTTGGTATGGCCAGGGCGTACAATCCAGCTTTTCTGTTTTCTGCTCTTGCAGTCTTTGCATTGTTTCCAGCATTTGTTATTTTGGGGTGGGTAGCGTTTGATGCATGCTTATACGGTGTATGGAACGGCACTAATGCTCTCACCGGTCTCGTACTGTTGCTGTTTGCCTCTCAAGGGATCGTTGTGGCTACAATATCAGTTCTTTTGAAGAGAATAGAATCGCGGTTGCGTTCTGCTCAACTTCATTAATGTTTGCGCTTCTGAACGAATAATAATGCTTGCAAGTAGACAGACAGAAGGCTATCTGATGCTTAGAGTTGGAGTAATCGGTTTAGGGAAAATGGGGAAACTTCACTTCCTAAACACTCTACGTGTCGATGACGTGAAACTCGTTGCGGTTGCAGACAAAAGTAGAAGTAATAGAGAACTGGCCGAAAGATATCACGTCAAGGCCTATGATGATTACAGAAAACTGATTGACTCAGAGGAACTGGATGCTGCTATAATTTCGTTGCCCAATTTCCTCAAAAGTGAGACCATAGCCTATGCCTCTGAGAAAGGTATCGATGTTTTTGTTGACAAACCGCTCGCTAGAAATCTAATCGAGGCAAAGGGAATTGTGCAGAAGGTTCGAAACGAGAACAGTAGGTTAATGGTAGGCGTCAATTATCGATATTTCGACAGCGTGCAAGAAGTAAGGAAGTTGGTGGATGAAGGAAGAGTGGGAGACGTTGTTCTCGCCACATCAGAACTTATCATGGATGGTCCCTTCTCGCACTCACTTGTGCCAAAGCCTGTTCCGGATTGGTGGTTTGATAAAGAGGCGTCCGGTGGAGGGGCACTCCTTGATCTCGGATATCATCTGATCGACATTCTAACTTGGATGTTCGGAGAGCTAGATATAGAATTTTCGGCTCTAGGCTATAGATTTGGCCTGCCATTGGAGGACAGTGCGGTAGTTGTCTTAAGGTGTCGACACACCAATGTTAGGTGTGTTGTGAACGTTGGATGGTTTTCAAAAATGATTTTTCCAGATTTCAACTTCAGAGTTAACCTGCATGGCACTGTTGGTTATGCCTCAACCGACAGGTTTGCGCCAAGGAACCTGCGTTTTCACGCAGTTAAAGAAGCGACAATGAATTCTCTACGAAGAATTATGGGCAGGCAAGTGCACCTTTTGTCCTATACATACTATTATGCTTCTTTTACTGAGATCCTGAAGCGATTTTTTGAGTCTGTAAGAGAAGATAAGGAGTTTCCGGTACGATTAGAAGAGCAGCTTCAGGTCATCAGCGCCATCGATGATGTGTACAAGAGGAACGGAGTCTCTTAAGTGGCTCAGGTTGCTTTAACCAAAAGCACTGGATTTTCTGAAGGTGCAATACGTGAAGCTGTCTTCAGAGCCATGGATTTGTTGAATTATAATTTGAAGGGTAATGCTGCTTCGGTTGTCATAAAACCTAACTTGTGTTATTACTGGGATTATTCAACAGGAGAGACAACTGATCCTAGAGTTGTCTCTGCCCTGATTGACTGGGTTAAGCATAGTCTGGGTAATGATGTCAATGTCTGCATAGCCGAGGCTGATGCATCTGCGATGAGAACCAGGCATGTGTTCAAGATGCTTGGATATGAAAAGTTAAGCCATGAAAAGAACGTCAAGCTAGTAAATCTGAGTGAAGGAGAAATTGTCGATAGAGAGGCGGTCGTAGCGGGAACAAGGTGGGTTCTACCGGTCAACAAGTTATTGTTGGAAAAGGATCTGTTGATCAATGTTCCTAAGTTAAAGTACCAGAGAGCGATTGGGTTCACGTGTGCCTTGAAGAATATCTTTGGAGCTATTTCAAAGCCATACAAGTTTGCTTATCACAAGAAGCTTATGCATGCAATTGTCGCAGTCAACAAGATAGTCAAAACAGACATTGTATTAGTTGACGGTTTTTTTGTGGTTGGAAAGACTCCTAGGAAACTCGGAGTGGCAATGGCGAGTAATGATGCTGTTGCTTGCGATTTTGTTGCAGCAAAGGTTTCAGGCCGTGAACCCAGTCGAATTGGATATTTGAACCTCGCTGTCAAGGAAAAGATTGGGGATCCCAAAAATCTTACCTTGATTGAAAATCCCGTCAGACTAAGCAACATAAGAAAGGAATTTCCCAAACAGAGTTATCTTCTGCAAAAGTGGCTATGGAGACTGCAATTGAAAGGATTAAAGGCTTACGCAAGATTTGCAGGTGATATTATACCCCCAGTTTTATGGGAGAATGAAAAGGAATGAAAAGGGTTTAGGTATCTTCTGGAGCCATCTTAGTTCATTCTCTGGGTACGGAAAAATAACGTGCAAGGTGGAAAATTGTCTGCGATAATTGTGTTATGGTTTATTCTTATGTTCATTTTCTTTGGGATTTCTGGGTTTTATTACCTATTTCTACGACGTGCTTCATCGAGAAGTTGGAATTTGAAAATAGATAGAAGCTATTGGCCTACAGTTGCAATGATGATTCCTATGTATAATGAAGAGAAAACGATAAGGTTTAAGCTTGAAAATCTTGCTAAACTTAGATATCCAAGAGAAAAGCTCCAAATTCTGTTGGTAAATGATGCTTCTACAGATGGTACACTTGACCAGATCTCGAGTTTTTCAAAGGATAGTTCCTTTCCTTTCACAACGATTAAACTCCAAGCGAGGAACGGAAAAATAAAAGCATTAAATACGGCTTTGAAATACGCTAACGGGGAAATAGTGGTTGTTTCGGATTCCGATGCTTTTCTTTCTCCTGATGCGCTTTGCAACGCGATGCCATTTTTCGCAGATCCATCGACTGGCGGCGTAGTCTCAATAGAGAAACCTCTATACGCCAATATGTCATGGGTTAACGAAACTGAAGATCTTTACAACAGGCTTTCTTACGGAACGATCAGACTGGGGGAGTCGAAGATACATTCAACCTTGATTTTCAACGGTGCCTTTGCCGCTTACAGAAGGTCTCTATTAGACAGTTTTAATGTTGAAACAGATGATACGGGGACAGCACTCGATATAGTTCAGAAAGGGAGCCGAACAATAATGGTTCCTGATGTCGTGAGTTTCACTCTAGAATTCGAAACGTGGAAGGAAAAGCTCAATGTTAAGGTTCGGAGGGCAAAGCATAACTTAAAGACGTGGTTCAGGTGTCTGCGTTTGCTGTTTGAAGGAAGCCTTTTGCTTCCAAAGAGAATAGCAATACCAGAAATTCTCCTTTATTTAATCAACCCGTTGATTCTGTTGAACCTTTTTGTGATGACAATCATTATTTTGTCGCAGAGTCCTTTTTTCGCTTTGCTTCTCGTTTCGGCCCTTCTTCCTGTACTAGTTGTTAAGCGAATGCGATTGCTCTCTATTGAGATTCTTCAGAATAATTGGTTCCTGCTGTTTGCCATCTTAAGTCTGATCTTCAAGAACAAGATAATTCGTTGGGAGCCAACACAAACCGCCAGAGCGGCCCTGAGAAGAGAGATGCTCGAAAATCGAGGTTTAGTGTAGCGCAAGAAAAACTCCATCAAAGCAAATGCGAGCTTATGTAAACGCGCACAATTGAGCCTTTGGCGCGCGAATTGAATTGGTGCTTTTGACTGACGAGGTTAGGTAAGGAGATACTAAATTGGCAGAACGTACTGAAAGCCATGAAACCAGTAAGCGGGAGTTTATAGATTTCCATGAAATGTTAGCCGAAAGTAATGAATATGATTTTCGATGGTGTTATAGGATTAAGCAAGTGGACCGAAGGCTTTCATACCCATTGGTTAAGAAATCTTGGCTAATCTGTGATGTGGGCGGTGCACAAGGCGTGGATTCTTTCGCATTTGCCCAAAGGGGGGCATTTGTAATTAACTTAGATATAAATGGGTACTCTTTGGTTTTGGGCAACAAGCGGGCTCAAGAGTTGGGCCTAAGGGCGAATTTAAGTTTCATTGAGGCGTCGGCAACTGCTTTGCCCTTTAGACCTGAGCTTTTTAACCTGATTACTTGCTTCTCCACTTTAGATCATCTTCCAAATAAGGAAAGCGCCTATGGAGCAATCCTCGAGTTCTCGAGGGTGGTCAGCAAGCAAGGTTATGTGGTTATAACAGTTCCTAACTCTCTATTTTTGATCGGAACTATTAGCATGAGAGTTAAAAACATGACTGAGCCAGAGGCCTTTCCAGAACAGCGGTTTACTCCGAAAGAGCTCTCACATATCTTGTGTGAACAAAGACTTATGCCAATCTCCTTTGATTCCGAGTTTCCCAGAATTCCTGATCGCTCGATTCTGGTTTTTCATTTCCCTAAACTTTTCAGGAAGATGCCCGGAATGATGCAACTTGTCACTTGGGGAGTTAAAGTATTTGATCGAATTTCTGGTAGAAGACTGGTTATGCTTTTCGGCGCTCGATTTGGCTATTTATCCAAGAAGATCTGAATAAGTGCTACCGAAAATCGTCTATGAAAAAGTTGGCTGAAGTTGTTTTTGCCGGTGTCGAACAGAAGTGCAGAGTACAGCTCATAGCTTGTATGTATTCAATGTCGTTGCTGCGACCGAATCACGCAAAAAAGCTCTGAGCAAAGCAGCGCGCGCGAAACAAAAGAAGAGGTGATTTTTTGATGTTCAGATCTCTGATGCGCTTTCTTGGTATGTATGCGCCTTTCCAAAGCGTAAGGATAGCTATGTATAGAAAAGCAGGCATAAAGATAGGCAATCCATCTGTCTTCGGAAGCCACGTTTTTCTCGATGTCTACTATTCGGACATAACAATTGGCGACGACGTAATAATGGCAGGGTTCGACTGCGTCCTTTCGCACTCGAATGTATTGCAGGGGTACAAAGCAAATGAAGGCGGAATAAGTCCAGTTGTTATCAAAAAAGGTGCTCGAATCTCGATAAACGTGACAATCCTTGCGGGGGTCACAATCGGCGAAGGAGCCGTTATTGGCGCTGGCGCGGTCGTTACGGAAGACATACCTGACAAATGCTTGGCCGTTGGAGTCCCCGCAAGACCAGTAAAATTCTACAAATAAAAGGAATAATTCTGTTTCAAGGGTAGAAGGTGGTAACTCATGAAAATCTGCATAGTAAGCGCCTTCGAAGATACTCTGCAGAAAGATACAGGGCCTTCAGTCCGTATTTACAATTTGGCAAAAAGCCTCGCCACGCTGGGCAATGGCGTTGAAATGGTGCTTCCCAAATTCAAGGAAACCTGTGAGAACATTGATGGAGTAACCGTGCACTTCTTGAAAGGATTCTTTCCCAAGAAGCTGTTAGAACAGATTAGCAAACTCTTTGGAATATTGCGGCCCACATCCTTTTTTTCCTATGATCCGCTATTCATATACAAAGCCTGCAAAATAATCCAAGCATCCGATGTTGTGCAGTTTGAACAGCAATCAGCCGGTGCCATACTAGTTCCCGTCATAGCGAAAATTCTTAGAAAACCCATAGTCGTTGACTGTCACAATGTCTTTCAACCCTTGAAAATCAGAGAGACAAATTTTGTAAGAAAAATAATTGAGATCTCCATTGAAAAAATGGTTTACAGATTTGCCAACATGATATTGACCGTATCAGAGAAGGAAAGACTAATTCTACTCTCCTATGCGATTGGCAAAGTACAAATTGAAGTTGTTCCAAATGGTGTTGACACAAGAATATTTTCCAAACCTGTAAACGCCATGAAACTGCGTGAATACTATGGATTAATTAACAAACGCGCAGTTGTTTTTGTCGGGAACATGCAGTATGCTCCAAACAAAGAAGCAGTCCATCTAATTGCTACAAAAATAGCTCCTGAAGTTGAAAAAACCATCAAAGGCGCCAAGTTTCTTATAGTTGGAAGAATAGATGGCCCCAAACATACCAACTTGGACTATTTCGGGGTCGTCGAGAATGTTGTACCATTACTTGCCGCTTCAGACGTCGCTATAGCTCCTTTGCTCAATGGGGCGGGTACCAGGCTCAAAATTCTTGAGTATTTTTCATGTGGCCTGCCTGTTGTCTCTACTACTGTAGGTGTAGAGGGCTTAGAGGTTAGGAACTGCACCCACGTCATGATCGAAGATGACATGGCAGTATTTGCTTCGAAGCTGATTCAACTCTTAAACGACTCGAAACTGTCAAAGCAATTGGGTCAGTCAGCTAGACAACTAGCTATTGAGAAGTACGATTGGACCAAGATTGCTTCTCATCTGAACGAAATTCTTCAGAGGATGCAAAATTAGAGGCAGAAATCTTTCCAGCGGTGTTTTAAGGTCCGGGGTTTTGCATTGTGCAGTTTTATGTTAAGCATGCGCTTTAAGCCAATCTGCATAGCTCAGCCGCCAAGATGTCTAACAAGAATTTTTCCAGGACCGTTTAAAGTGTAATTGGACGCGCCAAATTCGACTAAGCCCCATTGAGTGAGCGATGACCATGGTGGACCTGCGAAGGCTCCATAGCCTATTCCATGTTGGTCAAGCAACGTAAGCGTGTTATTGTAAAAAATATCTTGGGCTCTCACTCCGTTTTCAAGGGTGTCATCCCATAGATTGTTGCCGATTTCACCGAAGAAAACAGGATGAAGTGAAGCAACTTCATAAACTCTGCACTCATTTAAAGCATGGTCAATGCTACTGTAATCTGTGACTTCTATTCCAAGATCTGAGTTGTAGAATCCAGCCCAAGTGTAAGTATAGAGGTGAGTGCTGTAAATTAAGTTGTTTTGAGGGTCAGTAAGAGGATGATTAAAGACCCAGTCCATCCCATAGTACCAACCACTACCCCAATCGTGATTAATTTGGTAGCTGTACTGAATTAATATCGGTTGAACTGCACCTATTGAACGGATTCGAGTTATGCATTGCTGTGTCACGCTGAACCATTCTGCCTCATCTCCGGTAGGTTCATTAAACAATTCAAAAATTAAGTTTGGATAGTTTTTCATTACTGTGGTTATATTTCCCCAGAGGTTCACAAAATCGGCGCTAGTTTTTATGAAGGTGTTGCCGTCTTGCCACGGATGAACGCCTTGCGGCATTTCCATCGTGCCGCCTGTATTCCAGAACGTTAAAACCGTGTAGACCCCTCTAATAGCCGCTTCAGTCACGAAGTATTTGATATGATTCTGAAAGTCTCCAGTATTCTGTAGCCAATATTCAACAGTCATGAAAACTCGCACAACATTCGCATTTGAGGATCGCATGAAGTCAAGTAGGTTTTGTACACCTGTTTCACTCCAGCCCCATCGCATTGTACCGTCTGCAAGCAACCAAACGCCGCCAGTAGCATACGCGTTGTTGACGAAATAGGTGTAGCACATGCCCTTTAAAACTATGGGCCTTCCACTTGCGGTAAAAATACGGTTTCCAATAACGGTTAGACTCCCAGAAATTTCGGGTGATACGCGCAAGTTTCCGGAACTACCAATCGTCAAAATTGCAGTTGTAAATGCATACGTTACTGATGAAGAGAACATTCCCGTGAGCAGAGTTGCCACTGCAATCCCCACAAATAGCTTATGTTTTTGCGAAGTAATTCTGAGAGAAGCCATTTTTTGTTGCCTTTGTGGTTTGCGGTAATTGTTTGGTTTCGATATGTTAATCACCAGTTATCTCGTCGTAGTAGTTTATTGTGTATTGAGGATTAATAAATGCTGTTGAAATATTGAACTGCACAAATACAAGTTAATATTCGGACCAATGTTGTCCACTTTATAGCAGCGCCTTGTACGGTATTTTCATTAATGAGGTAGCTTATAGCTCTTTGACTTCAAACGTCTAACAACAAACATCAACGGACTAGAAAAGCCTAGGCCAGCGACGAGAGCGTAGGTTAAGCCTGCGACAGCTATTGAAGATGAGAGATAGCGCAGAATTTTTGCTGATGAACGCCAGCGTCAAACCATCAGCCGAACCTAACATCAACCAAACATATAGGTGAAAACAAATGAAGACGATTATCACCATAGGTATGTGCTTACATAATTGCGAAAACACATTGCCCGAAGCCCTAAGAAGCATACGTGACCAAGATTTTCCTCATGAAAAAATGCAGTTGATTATTGTCGATGATGGCAGCACAGATCGCACGCCAAAAATTGTAGAGGCTTACGTTTCAAAGATGGACATACAAACCAAGGTCTTTAAAACAGAATGGCGCGGCATAGGCTTCGCTAGAAGTCTTATACTAGACAACGCGGATGGCGAATACATCATGTGGGTAGACTCAGACGAAGCACTTGCACCAGATTACACAAGAAAACAATTAGAATTCATGGAGAAAAACCCGGGTGTAGGAATAACCGCAGGCATTTTCGGGCTTGTCCCAGGAAATCTTGCGCTGAATCTCGAACTATTGCCCCATATTGTCAGCAATATGATGTTTGAGAGGTCCCCAAGTTTCCTCTGGAAAAGCTACTACGCCAAGAAAGTAATTGGTACAGGAGGATCCACGTTTAGAATCAGAGCATTGCGGCAAGTAAATGGATTTGACAAACGATTCAGTGGAGCCGGCGAAGACATAGACATTGTGATTAGAATTCGCAATTTGGGTTGGCTAATAAAGTTGAACGATGCTGTCTTCTATGAATTTCACAATGGAATGTCCACATTTGCGGATTTATGGAAAAAATATTATTGGTATGGCTTCGGCTGCCAACAACTCTATGTCGAGAACAGGGAAGCATTTTCTCTTCTTCGAATGACCCCGCTCCCAAGTTTAATAGCTGGTCTTCTCTTTTCTTTGAAAGCATACAGAATGCTTCATAAGAAATGGTTTTTCCTGTTGCCCTTCCATTTTAGTTTCAAGATGATTAGTTGGACTTTAGGATTCATGCATCATCAATTAAGAAATAGCGCGCGCGGTGGAAATGAAAACGTCAAAAACCAAGCCGCGGAGTATTGCTTAGAGTTTCCATAAAACAACACATTGACGGTGTGATCATAGATTGAGTGTAAGAGTTACCATAGGACTGTGCGCTAAGGATTCCGAAAAGACCATAAAGCAATCGATCAAGAGCATTATTGATCAGAAATATCCTTTGGAACTTATCCAATTAGTTGTTGTCGACGGATCTAGCAAAGATAATACGCTGTCAATCATAAGCAAAGCAATTTCTAGGGCATACATGAAGGTAGAAACATACTCAGATAAAGGGAAGGGATTAGGAGCTGCAAGACAAATCGTTGTTAATAACGCCAAGGGGAAGTACGTGATTTTCATTGATTCTGATATGAGGCTATTGGGTGATTTTGTGAGAAATCATGTGAATTTCATGGAGGAAAACCCTGATATTGTCGCGGCATTTGGGAAACCTATGCTTCAAGAGGGACCGCTGATAGCAGCAGTCTGGGGTTTGGCTGCTTACGCTGCTGGAGGATGTGTCGCAACAGGTGGATCCATCTGTCGTTCTGAGGTGGTCCGGCAAGTCGGTGGATTCGATACAAAAATAAAAGGAGCAGCCGAAGACAGGGATTTATTTGTTAGATTCCGATTGCGAGGATTGCAGGTTTCAGTAAATGATACAGCCAAATTCTTTCACAAACACAAAGAAAACCTTCGCTCCTTCTGGGTCGAGCAATCATGGTTTGGTTATGGAGACCATTATTTTAATCACAAACACAGTAGCATTGGTGCTGTTTGGCGCAAATTACACGCTGGAGGCTCAGGCAACTCTTCTTTAACTTTTGCACTATTCGTAGGCAGCGTTGGCACTATTTGGCACAAGTTTCCAGTTAAGGAATCTGTCTGGGGTCTAAAATTAGCCTCAAGAGCCTATGAACGAACCCACAGAAAGTTATCCTTTCTCATACTACCTCAAATGATCTTAGGAAACATCGGTTGGTGGGCTGGATTTGCCAAAGCACACAGAGATGGGTATGGGCATGAAAAAGCGTAAGATAGGATCCGAGATCCACAGAGAAGCTTTTTCCCATAATTAATGAAAAATGTACTAAACACTTGTCAGGACCGATTCAAAGAATCGGGTCTGAAGGTTCAAAACAAATTGACTTTGAGGTGGTCAGTGAATATGACAAAAGTCTTGATGGTTATACCAATCATAACTTTCTTTGCGAACATCGCTATTCTGCTAGATATCCCAATTTTCAGAGAAATCATTGTTTTTGTCTTCCTATCATTCATACCAGGATTTTCTATTCTGAGACTATTCAGACTGAAGGAAATCAATTTTCTGGAGACTGTTCTTTTCTCGATAGCTCTTAGTATTGCGTTTGCAATGTTTATGAGTCTATTAGTAAATGAGTTGTATCTGTTTCTTGGTTCTTCTCAATCATTGTCGACTGTCCCACTAACTGTAGCAATATCTGCCTTTACATTGATTGCTTTTTTCGTCGAATACAGACGCAATTTGCCAGCAACTTTGGAGTTGAAAAGAGACTTTGGAGGCAAACAAAAAGATGTTATTCCTTTATCCATAGTCCTGTTTCTTCTTCCTCTTCTCAACGCACTTGGGGTTCTGTATCTTGATGTCTTTGTTATTCTTCTTTCAGACGCAATAATCGCCTTTTTGTGTTTAATGAGTGTTGTGTCCAGAAGAGTGGTTCCAGAAAGCCTGTTCCCCTTTTTGATTCTTTCGATATCTGTAGTTCTTGTTTGTCAAGTTCTGTTAACTTCAAAATATCCTTTAGGCTACGACGTTAACTATGAATATTACGTTTTCAGGTTGACCCAGATAAAAGGGCACTGGAGTTTTCCTCTTGCAAATGTTAACCCAGTGGTAACGCAAAACTACAACATGATGCTGTCGATCACCTTGTTGCCAGCAGTCTATTCTGCTTTGATGCACGCTCAGGGTGAGATAGTATTCAAAATCCTGTATCCCTTTATCTTTCTTCTCATACCACTAATTCTGTACCGAATATGCGAAAAACAGTTCGGAAAATTGACAGGGCTTCTCTCGGCACTCTTCTTTGTTTTTACTTCTACGGCTTTCTACGGACTTGAGCCCTTGAGTCTCAGCAGGCAAATTGTTGCCGAACTTTTTCTCCTTTTTTCTGTTTTCCTTTTGATAAGCAACACAATACCAGTAACAAAACGAAGGCTGCTCTTGATAATTTTCGGGGCCGCTTTAGCATTATCACATTATTCTGTTACTTATATTTATCTGGGTATGGTAACTCTTGTTTTCATAATCTCAATAATTAAGCCTAGATTCGACATCACGCGTGTCATGATCTCAATTAAGCTTAGATTTGACAACGCACTTAATGCTATTACCGTGTTGCTTCTTTTTGTGCTGACTTTCTCATGGTACGCTTTGGGGCCCGGCTCGCCACTGATATCGTTAACTAACACTCTTAACTTGACTTTCGCCGAGTTAACTGGAGGTTGGTTGGCTAGTGGTCAAGTGACATCAGATTATATATTTTTTGCTCCCAAGGTTTTTACTGTGGCCACCTGGATTAATTTACTGCTGTCGAGTATTGCGAATCTTTTCTTGATGTTAGGCGCCCTAGCAATAATATTAAGACCAAAAGGAACAGGAATTCTCCCACAGTATTACTTAATAATTGTCATAGCTGCAATGGTTTTGTTCGCTTCACTTGTTGCCCCAAGTTTTGCGTCAACTATTAATTTCACCAGATTCTATGCCATTACTCTGTTATTTTTGTCACCTTGCTTTGTCTTAGGAGGTCAAGCGCTTCTGGCAATAATAGGAAAAGCATGGACGAAGATTAGGCGATCTTCAGAACGTCAGATTGCTTCAGAAAGCAAGAATGTAGACCGAGTGTTCTTCTTAATTGCGATCATTCTAAGTGGATACTTTCTCTCGCAAGTGGGATTTGTAAATTACGTGACCAACAGTCCTATTCACTGTTATTCAACTGATTTTCAAAGAATGCTCATGTCGAACGAAAGTCAAATCCAAATTAGTCTTTATAGTGTTTACACTCCAGAACAAGACTTATTCAGTGCATCTTGGTTATTTAACCATAAAGCTGAAAACGCAGGAGTATATCATGATACGATATCTAGTGTTCACGCTCTTGTTAGTTACGGCTTAATTCCAATCTATCTGTTACGTCCAATAACTAATGCAACAATTCCACTTCAAGGCAGCTTCGTATACTTAGGAACTTTGAATATCGTGGATGGCATCATAACTACAGGTCCTTTTAGGTCATTCAACACATCTGATTATACTAAGTTGGTTCTCGACCAAAACAATTTGGTATACTCAAATGGCAATAGCATTATATGGTATGCTACTCCTGCCCATTAATCAATCGTAGCGCGGCGCACCAACTTGCCAAAGAGAATCGGACTGTGACTCTAACGTGGCAACGTACAGGTTCACGAGATTCTCAGGATTTGCGTGCGCCATTCTTCTCAGATAGAATTGTTTGCAGGTAAGTTTCTCATGCAGGTTGATTGTCCTAAGGTAGCGATCATAATACTCAATTGGAACGGATTATCCGACACTTTACAATGCTTAGAGTCACTCAAGAGGATTGAATATCCTAACTATTGGGTCGTAGTTATTGATAATGGCTCGAGTAGCAATGATGCGGAAATCATTGAGGAGAAATTTGGAGATTTCGTTTGCGTGATCAAAGAAGAAAAAAATCTTGGTTTTGGAGGTGGTTGCAATGTGGGGATCCGATGGGCACTTCACTCTGGTGCGGAATACGTTCTTCTATTGAATAATGATACAGTTGTGGATTCGGATTTCTTAACGGAATTGGTTAGTGTTGCTCAGAATGATGTGCATATTGGAATAGTTGGTCCGAAAGTTTACTACTATGAGAAACCAAAAAGAATCGCCACCGCAGGCGGCACTGTGAATTTTTGGACCGGCAACACACCTTTTATTGGACATGGCGCGACTGATGATGGACGATTCGATAATATTGAAGAGGTTGATTTTGTTTGTGGTTGTGCCCTGCTAATAAAAAAAGAAACGATTAGACGAATAGGTCTTTTGAATGAAATGTATTTTGCCTACTATGAAGAAACAGAATGGTGTCTAAAGGCAAAGAAAGCCTTTTTCAGAGTGGTTTATGTGCCAAAAGCGAGAATATGGCATAGAAGTCACGATATGAATCTCACAGAACTGACGGCCTACTATATGACTCGAAACCGTTTCCTGTTCATGAAAAGGAACTCGAATGCCCTTCAACTCGTTGTTTTCAGTCTTTTCTTTCCCACGACCAATTTATTGATTCAAATGAAGAATAAGCTCTTTATGAGGCCAAAGTTGTTTGTTGCATATCTTAAAGGTATGCGCGACGGTGTATACTCGCTTCTCCACCAATAGAATAGGCTATACGAAGAACGCGTCAAGACGCGCACTAGCTTGTTGCGAAATCATGCAGGTTGACTTGCTGTTTAAAGTTGTTTGAGCTTGAATACTCTGGTGAAGGGTGCGCTATAATTAACAAACCGACAGATGCTGAGTCGGTATGACTATTGCGCGCGCATTCTCTTGAGATCCTAAGCTATGTCAAAACGCTTGTGCGTTTGGTGATCATCGGTCATTCAGATTGGAATTCTGAATACCGACTTCGCAAAATTTATGAAAAAGCGATCAATAATCAAACATGCTTCACTGAAAATAGGGCGCATTGACCAGTCCTTTCAGGGATTTTCCGAGCATGAGGGATAGTCTAGATATGATTCCTGTTACGCGCTCAAGTCTCCCAGAGCTAGATATGTATATAGAGTACTTACGGAAAATTTGGGAGACAAAATGGCTAACAAACAATGGCGAATTTGCCATTCTTCTTGAGCAGGAGTTAAGGCGTTATTTAAAAGTCAAAGAACTAATTCTCGTCTCAAATGGCACGATGGCTTTACATCTAGCTTTAAGATCGTTCGATTTAGGAAAAGAAGTTATCACGACTCCTTTCACATTTGTGGCAACAACAAACGCCATAATTTGGGAAAGACTTGCTCCAGTATTCGCCGATATTGATCCTGATACGTTTAACATAGACCCAAATGACGTGAAGAGAAAGATCACAAAAAAGACCTGCGCTATACTTGCCGTTCACGTTTATGGGAATCCTTGTAATGTTGATGAGCTTAAGGCAGTTGCAGATGAACACGATATTAAATTGATCTATGACGGCGCGCACAGCTTCGGGGTTGAATATGATAACCAATCGGTTTTCAATTATGGTGACGTATCAACTCTGAGTTTCCACGCAACGAAAGTTTTCAACACGATTGAAGGCGGAGCATTGGTCACTGAAGATGAAAAACTCGCTGAGAGGCTAAGATTGCTAAGGGATCATGGGATTAAATCAGCGGAGGAATTTGCGGGCATAGGGACTAATGCGAAAATGAACGAATTTCAGGCTGTAATGGGCTTGTGTAACCTCGAGCAGGTGGATCGAAACATTGAATTGCGAAAGAGACTTTACAAACGCTACGTTGACAAACTAGAAAAGCAAAGGAAACTTAAGTTTCAAAAATTGGTCGCATCGAAGTATAATTACGCATATATGCCTGTTATCTTTAAAAATCACAAAGAAAGAGACCAAGTGCACAATGAACTTCTCAAACAGGGAATCGGGTCGAGGAAATATTTCTACCCTCTGACTGTTTTTTCAGAGAACTTTAAAACACAACGAACCAATCCGGTTAGGAAGTTTAATCTTGCTGCGGCTTCCGATATTGCACGGCGTGTTTTGTGTCTCCCTCTGTATCCAGAACTGGCCATCGACGAAGTAGATAGTATTACAGAAACCATTAGCCAAATTGTGTATTGAGAAAGCTTTGGCATTGGTATCATTATTGGAGTGTTTTCGGCATGTTTGTAAAGAAGCCTCTTGACCGCATCTTCCATCAAGTTTGGAGTAACGAGAATCGCGCCCTTGTCAGGAGAATATGGTATGGTTATTATATAAAAAATCGGTTAGAATGTAGAAGAAACAGAGAACTACTGACAAAGATCAGAGCTGATCTCAAATATGATTTGAGAGATGAACCACTCATCTCGGTAATAATTCCTACATACAATCGGGGTTGGATCCTAACCGAGCGAGCCATTCCCTCCGTTCTGGAGCAGACCTATCGTAACTTTGAGTTAATTGTCGTTGGTGACCATTGTACAGATAACACCGAACGACTTGTTAGAGAGATTCGTGATGACAGGATAAAATTCTTCAATCTGCCTGAAAGAGGAAAGTATCCCGAGGGTGGCTGGGCCAGATGGATGGTTGCTGGATCTATACCTCGCAACAAAGGTCTGGAACTTGCGTCGGGAGAATGGATTGCTCCCTTGGACGATGATGACGAATTCTCTGAAAACCATCTTGGACTGCTCTTAAGCAATGCGGTGCAAAACCGGTATGAAATGATATATGGCGTGGCTCAAATGGAGACAGAGTCTGGAGAATGGGTCAATTGTGGCTCTTATCCACCAACGTGTGGTCACATCTGTCACCTTTCGGTTTTGTATCATTCAAAACTGAAGTTCTTCAAATACGACATCGACTCTTGGAAAAGCGAAGAACCAGATGATTGGAACCTGTGGCGAAGGATGAAAGAAGCCGGAGTCAGAATAGGATTTGTTAACAGCGTCGTCGGCAAACATTATCGTGAACTGACCAATTGGGGCAGATAGAATGATTCCGGCGATATTTCCAAGTAGGTGAAAAACTGGGAGGTGATAATTAGGCATGTCGAAGGTTTATGTGACTACCAACGGGTGCGAAGAGGGTCAATTGAAGTCAATGCATGTGCAGCAGTTTTTCACATGTAATGGGTTCACGCTTTCGAAAGATCATGTTGAAGCTGACATTATCATTTTCTTTGCCTGTGGATTGACTAATCAAAAAGAAAAGCATTCATTATATATGATAAGGAAACTTCAGGCTGAAAAAAGAAACGCTGCAAAGTTGGTGGTTTGGGGGTGTTTGCCCAAGATTAACCCAAAATCTCTTATCGGGGTCTATGACGGTCCTATTGTTGGACCGAAGGATTTGGGGTTCTTCGAAGAATTCTTGGGCAAGACCGTGATAGCAATTGAAGATTTGAGCGCTAATTCTCTCGTTCCAAAGGAAACGTGTGGAGAGGCGGAACTGAAGCCAGAGTCGATAATCGACCCAGTCACTGATATTCTAAGACACTTAGGGGAGCACGTTGATCGGGTCAGGCTTCCGAGGCGAACGGGACTTTTCGATGAGGCTTCATTCTTCATTCGGGTTGCCGAAGGCTGTACTGGAAAATGCACTTACTGTAGTGAACGACCTGCTTGGGGAAAAGTCAAAAGCAGACCAGTAGAAAAGATCATCAAAGAATTCGAATTAGGTTTGCGCAATGGATACAAGCGTTTCTTTCTTGTCGCGGCAGATTTAGGTTCTTATGGTGTTGACATCGGTTGTAACGCGGTTGACCTTCTTAGAGAAATAGTAAGAATTGACGAGCATAAGAATTACAAGGTAATTATAAATCAGATGAATCCCCTGTCTCTAAAAGAGTTGCTTCCTTCTTTAGAGGAGCCATTAGATTCTGGAAAAATCGAAGCGTTGGGCTGTCAGGTTGAATCTGGTAGCAATCGGATACTCCAACTGATGGGAAGGAACTACGTTGCTGAGGATTGGAGGTCAACCATGCTCAGAATCAACAAGGAATTTCCATTTGTTAGACTTTCGACTCATATAATGGTGGGCTTTCCAACAGAGACCGATCAGGATTTCGAAGCCACAATGAGGCTTCTTGACTTTCCACTATTCATGGACTGGGTAGGCTTCTTCATATATTCTTCAAGACCTACGGTATACGCTTCCCGTCTACAAGGACAGGTACCAGAGGAAGTCAAACAACAGCGATTCAGAAAATTATGTCGGAAGTATCTTTACATGTATACCTTGAACGTTGCATTAGGAAACGTTCGATATATCAGGTCGAAGCTGTAACTGAATACTGGACTCATTCTAAGTTCAAATTCTTTGGTGTAGGTTGCTTCATGTCAAATAAGCGAAGAATCAATTATGTAGGCTGGCTAGGCCATGAAAATCTAGGCGATGAAGCACTCTTCAAGGCTGCTCAAGACCTTTTCAGCTCGCATCAACTAATCCCAGTCAATACCGAGTGGGAAGATCACAGTCTAATCAGCCCGGTAACTCTTGTAGGTGGCAGCACAGGCGTTCCAGAATGGTTTGAATGGTTAAGACCTACTAAGTATAACTACATATTCGGGGCAGGCGTGAAAGACCCATCCTTCTACGGATACGATTACATATTCCGAGAGCGCCTGAAAGTTGCGGTGATGCTTGACAGACTGAGGCTCTTCAGGCGCATCGGAGTCAGAGGGAATATTTCAAAGGCCTTACTAGCAAAACATGGTATAGCATCAGAGGTAATAGGTGATCCTGTCCTCTCTCTAAAGCCAACTAACTTGAACAAGGACGAAGCTAGAATTGCAGTGTGTATCGGATCGGATGGGATCCTGTGGGGTATGGATGAGGGACGACTTTTTCGTGAAATCGCTAAGGTCTGTCAGCGCCTTAAGAAGGAGGGCTATGAGCCAGTTTTGATTCCTTTCTGGAGGGAAAATGTGGCAGTCGTAGAAAAAATGGCGCTCAAGGAAAAAATTGACTTCTTTGATAAATGGTTTGACGTTAATTCAACACTCAACTTCATAGCAAGCTGTAAAATCCTCATAGGACAAAAACTGCATTCATTAGCTTTCAGCGCTGCAGCAGGAACACCATTCATTTGTTTGGAATACCAACCCAAATGCTACGACTTCGCCCAAAGTGTAGGCTTTGAAAAATATACCATACGAACCGACAGGGCTACTGAAGGAAGGATAACGCAGCTGTTCACCGATCTTTTAAAAAACTACGAAGAAATGCAAAGAGAGCTTGCAGGAAGAGTTGAAACATATCGCGAGAAACAGAGGAATTTCGTTTTCCGCATATGCCGAGACATAGAAATGTCACCTGACATTCTATGGCATTGTCCACCTATTCAAAGGAGGATAAAAAAAATCCTCTGGAATGCAGACATTAAACTTCGTAGAAAAACTACACTCTGGTACGCATGGAACCGTCTGTTCTTTCTGCGTATGATGCAGAACTGCATCTGAGCAAGAATTCCACTTGCGAATAGCGCGCGCTATTCTGCCTGCCCGCAAACGGAGCACATTATTATGCCAAGAGGGCATTTAAATGAGTGTAAGCGATAGATTGACAACCAATAAGGAATTGTGGGATCGAAAGACCTTCACTTTCGACAGAAATCACCCTGTAACCTTTCCTAGGCTTTTGACTATAGCCGATAAAATTAAGGAGACCAGTATTGGGCCAATGGTACTAGATTTAGGTTGCGGCTTGGCTGTTCTGCGTGAACTGCTTGGGAAGGGTTTTCAATACTTTGGGTGTGATATTTCACTTTCGGTTGTGCATTTTCACAATACGACAAACATCGTACAGTGCGATTTGGATCATGACTCTTTGCCTTTTAGGGAGACACAATTTAACTACGTTGTCTGTTCTGGTATCATAGAGTTTCTTTCCGATGTGAGAAAATTCCTTCGAGATATATTGCAGACATACGGTCATGAAAAGTGCCTATTTCTGATAACCGTTACTAACGCCACAAATCTTGATCACCGAATGATGATGTTAATGGGCTATTTTCCTAGATATGATCCTCTGTATAGGAGTCACTATTCTCCAAAAGACTTTTTCGCTTTGCTTCGTGAACTAGGATTCAATGTTTTGAGCTACTATCCAACATCTTACGTGCCGCATGCTCATATGCCCATGCGTATATCAAGTCCAATCCTACACAGAATACTGCCTTCGATTTTTGGAGATCAATTCTTATTTGTGTGTAGAGGTCAAAGAACAGGCGCACACACTTCAAGAATCACTTGAAACTCATGCTGGTCTTTAAATGCTAACGCATACGCGCATGAAGGGGATTATCTTCCGTGCGAGAAAAAAATCAGAAAATGGGCTATCATGTCTTGCAGAGACAACGTACTAGTGTGAAAAAAGGTAGTGGTTTTGAAATGAGGTTTCATAGTTTCGGCAGAGACCTCTAGGCGAACACTGAAGATTAGTTTCAATTGATATGCGCGGGAAACCGATGGACAAAGCATTTGAAATGGGCAAATTTTCTGCAGTTGGGAGTTTTCAGTTGTTTGTTGGGCAGGCTGTATCCACCATTATATTGGCTGTTGGAACATTAATTTTGGCAAGATTCATGTCGCCTGAAGAATACGGATTATACTCCATCGCATTACTTCCAGCGCTCATGATAAGTTTATTCCAGGACTGGGGGGTCAGGTCTGCATTAACAAAGTATATTGCTTATTTCAAAGCTGTTAACAAAGATGAGGATTTGCGCGAAGTAATTGTCGCAGGGCTAACTTTTGAGATAGCAACTGGGCTAGCCTTTTCGTTTCTTTCTCTAGTTTTGGCAAGCTTCATTGGATCAACAATTTTTCACAGACCAGAATCCACATCTTTAATATCATTTGCCTCTATCACGATATTTTCAGGAATGCTATTAAGCGCATCTCAATCAGGTTTTGTTGGCTTCGGAAGAATGGAGCTTAACAGCTTCACCACAATTTGCCAATCTGTAGCCCAGAGTGTGTTATCCCCAATATTGGTCTTCATCGGATATGGAGCCCTCGGAGCAACCTTGGGCTCAACAATATCATCTCTGGTAGCAGGCATAATAGGACTAGCCACATTTTATTTCATGCTTTTCAGAAAATCAAAAAGAATACACACGGGCCGAGACAAACTGACTCGAACCATTAAAACAATGTTGCATTTCGGAGTCCCGGTTTCAATATCAAGTAATTCAATAGCATTATTGACACAGTTCTACGGTTTTATGATGGCTTTCTTCTGCAGCGATGCGATTATAGGCAATTATAAAATCGCAACTAATTTCGCGGTAATTCTGACTTTTCTGGCATTTCCAATATCAACTGTACTGTTCCCAGTCTTCTCGAAAGTTAATCCACAAAGTGAACATGAACTCCTGAAAACCATTTTCGTCTCTTCCGTCAAATACACTGTTTCACTTCTGATACCCGCCACTATGGCTGTAATGGTTCTCTCAAAGCCTATGGTCGGCACTTTGTATGGGGATAAATGGACACATGCCCCCTTTTTCTTGACCTTGTACGTTGCAAGTAACTTTACCACCGTTCTCGGGAGCCTAAGCTTAAGTAGTCTTCTGACTGGACTCGGAGAGACAAAAATCATTCTGAAAATGAGCATAATCTCCTTGGGGTTCGGTCTTCCACTGGCTTTCCTCCTAATCCCAACATTAGGCGTTACAGGATTAATAGTTGCAACAATCTTATATAAAGTGCCGAGTCTATTCTGGGGTCTCAATTGGTTATGGAAAAAATACAAAGTAAAAATAGATTTTGAATCTTCAGCTAAAATATTGACAGCATCCACAATTGCAGTTGCGACAACATACTTATTTCTAAACTTTCTTAACGCTGCTGAATGGACAAAACTAGCCACCGGAGGAATCATTTTCCTAGCGGTCTATATTATTACTGCTCCACCCATCGGAGCAATAACTGAAAGCGACATTAATAATCTCAGAACCATATTCTCTGGGTTAGGCTCCATTTCAAAACTGATAAACATCCCATTAAGCTTAATAGAAAAAATCACAGTTTTCCACCCTCTTAAGAAAACCTTCAAACCTTCTCAAACTTGACCGTTAAGTTTGCAAATAATGAATATGCTGTGTCAATTCTGTAACTTTCTCTCTCATTAAGGTGTTTAAGAATGAAGGGAATTATACTTCATGGAGGATTTGGAACTAAACTCAGGCCATTAACCCACACAGGCCCAAAACAGTTGATACCCATAGCGAATAAACCAATCTCGCAATACGTGCTAGAAGACCTCAAAAACTCGGGCATAGTTGAGATAGCCATTGTCCTGGGGAATATCCATCCAGAAAAAGTAAAAGAATTCTATGGAGACGGAAAAAAATTCGGTGTGAAAATTCAATACATACAACAGGAAGAACCAAAAGGAATTGCTCATGCGGTAAGCCTATGCGGAGAATACGCTAGGGATCGGCCTTTCATCGTTTACTTGGGCGATAACCTCATAAGAGGAGGCATTAATGACTTTGTTGAAAGATTCAAAAACTCAAATGACGACGCAATGACGCTTTTGTGCAAAGTGAAAAATCCGGAACGATTCGGCGTCGCAAAAATCGATAGAAACGGGAAACTAATACAACTAATAGAGAAACCTAAAGAACCGCCAAGTAACTATGCGTTGACAGGCATATACTTCTTCAAACCAATAATCTTTGAAATGATAAAACAACTGAAACCCTCATGGAGAGGAGAACTGGAAATAACAGATGCGATCCAACTACTGTTAGAAAACGGCTACAAGGTAGACTACAGAATTGTAGAAGGCTGGTGGAAAGACACAGGAACGCCTGAGGATATTCTCGATGCTAATAGATTAGTCCTTGATGAATTGAAACCAGAAATAAAAGGAAAGATTGAAAGTCACTCATCGACACAGGGCAGAATTACTTTGGGCGAAAACTCTACGATAAAAGAGAGTGCCTTAGTGAGGGGTCCCGTAGTGATCGGAGAAAATACTTTGGTAGAAGCAAACGTGTTCATAGGTCCATACACGAGCATAGGTAACAACTGTGCCATAAAAAGAGGCGAAATGGAAAACTCCATCATAATGGACAACTGCACGATAAACATAAACGAAAGAATAACAGACAGCATCATCGCCCCACACTCAGAAATAATCTCCAACAATACTGCTCCACACGGAAAAAAGTTTATCGTAGGAGAAAGAACCTACATAGAACTATGAAATGGTGAAACTGTGCTGAAAGGAGTGCTAATCAAACCATTGAAAAAGACAAACGACGAAAGAGGCTCATTCACTGAACTCATACGAGAAGACTGGAAGGAACTCCTGAACGAGGATAGACTAACTCAAGCCAATTTCTCTACGAGCTATCCGGGCTTAATCCGAGCTTGGCACAGACACACAAGAGGACAAACAGACTATATGATAGTCCTAAAAGGAGCACTCAAAATATGCCTTTATGATGATAAAACAAAAGAACTAAACGAAATAATATCAACAGGTGTAAACCAGCAAATTGTACGAGTTCCAGGACACTACTGGCATGGTTTTAAAGTAGTAGGAAACAAAACAACTGCCCTTCTTTACTTCACAACCAAACTCTACGACCACAAAACCCCAGACGAAGAACGAAAATCATGGAACGATTCAACGATAGTCCCTAAATCAATAAACGGCAAAAAAGACGACCCAAGAATTGGCAAACCATGGGATTGGAATTATCCGCCACACAAGTGACCTTTGAATGAAGATTCTGGTAACAGGCGGGTTAGGCTTCATAGGTAGCAACTTCTGCAGGCATATTCTTTCAAATCATCTAGACAACGAAGTCACAAACATAGACAAAATGGGAATAGGCGCCAATCCAGCAAACCTCAAAGATTTAGAAAATGAGGAAAGATACAAGTTCATCAAAGGAAACATCTGCGATCCAAAACTACTGAGCAGGACAATTACGCAGTCAGACGCCGTGGTAAACGTAGCCGCAGAAACACACGTAGACAGAAGCATAGCAGATCCGAGTCCATTCATCCAAAGCAACACAATAGGAGCAGTCACAATTTTAGAAGCAATAAGAAAACACAATGACAAAGTCAAACTCGTCCAAGTTTCAACAGACGAGATTTATGGCGACATCCTTGAAGGGTCATGCAGAGAAAATGACTTGCTTAAACCGTCTAATCCCTATTCTGCCTCAAAAGCAGCAGCAGACATGTTTGTACTGGCCTACTCCAGAACATACGGAATCAACGCAACGATCACAAGATGCACCAATAATTACGGACCGTGCCAACTTCCAGAGAAACTTGTACCAAAAACAATCATTAGGGCCATCAGAAACCTAAAAATCCCAATCTACGGATCAGGAAAAAACATCAGAGACTGGATTTATGTCAAAGACCATTGCCAAGCTATAGATCTCGCCTTAAATAAAGGAGAACCAAACGAAATTTACAATGTGTCAGCAGGAAACGAAATCTCCAACATTAAGATTGTCAAAAAAATACTTGAGTTATTGGATAAACCAGAGGATCTAATAACTTTTGGTGAAGACCGCCCAGGACACGACACAAGATACAGCCTAGACTCGTCGAAAATAAGATCTGAACTAAATTGGAAACCTGAATTCTCATTCGATGAGGGGTTACAAGCAACTGTTGACTGGTACTTACACAATGAGTGGTGGTGGAGGCCCTTGGCAACCGAAGAGATTCTCCACGCGACACCCTGGAAACCGAGGAATTCATCTTGAGACTGCTAGTTACGGGCGCGAGTGGTCTGCTCGGCTCAAAACTGTGCGAACTAGCTCTGAGAAATGAACATGAAGTATATTCCGCGTACAGTAAGCATGAGCCTCTGATTGGATTACCCATCCAATTAGATATCTCAAATGAAAATGATGTCAAAAGAGCATTTAAGCAGACAAAACCCCAGGCAGTAGTGCACGCAGCAGCATTGACAGATGTGGACAAATGTGAATTAGAAAAAGAACTCGCTTGGAAAACAAACGTCGAAGGAACAAGGAACATTGCAGAATTGTGTGCCAGAGACAAAGCCTTCCTTGTTTACATCTCCACAGACTATGTTTTCGACGGAGAAAAAGGAATGTTCAAGGAGACAGACAGACCCTCACCAATCAACCATTACGGGCTAACAAAATTCAAAGGCGAAGAAGCCGTCCAAGCCCTAAATAACCACTCCATTGCCCGAGGCAGCGTTATCTACGGCTCAGTTCCCGCAACGGGAAAAACCAACTTCGCATTGTGGCTGTTGCATAGACTCAAGAAGAAAGAAGAGATCAAAATCGTAACCGATCAGTGGAATTCGCCTACACTAAACCTTAACATGGCACAAATGGTCCTTGAATTACTGGAAAAAAGAATACGTGGAACCTTCCACACGGCTGGGGGAACCCGCCTAAGCAGATACGAATTCGCTAAACGCATCGCCGAAACCTTCAACCTCAACCCAGAATACATAATACCCGTAGAATCAAACAGTGTCAAGTGGGTCGCCAAAAGACCCAAAGACTCGTCTTTGGATACCAGCAAAGCAAACCAAACACTAACTTACAAACCACTGGAAATAATTGAAGCACTCGAAAAAATGAAAAAGGAAATCACAAAAAAACGTTTGTTCACAGAGCGCGCGCTACTTTCAGCTGGAACAAAATGCAGGCTAACATCTCTATAATCTCCATTCATCTGAGAGAAACAGCTGCTTGGGTTTCCAGGAGCCTGTTAAGACAGTTTTCGAAAAATCCCTAATGTTAACGTAAGCCGAGTGTCAATCAATGAAAATTAGTCAGTTGATCGTGGGAAGAGTGAGGAAATCAGGCTTGACACTCGTCTCTCTATCACTCATAGTCTTGACCGTCCTGATACTATGCTGGCAAGATCTGTCCATACTAGCCAACGAAGCCCTACAGAACGAAGCCACAAACCACATCATCCTCGTACCATTTCTTGCCTCCTTCCTGATCTATCGAAGAAAGGAACTCTCAAGAGCCTCCCTCAATCTAGAGAAGCTCAAAAGAAAGAGCAGCTTAATCTCATTCGGCGAAATCACAGGAATAGCACTCTGCCTCTCCGCGTTCCTGCTCTACTGGTACGGCACATACACGTTTTACCCGATAGAATTCCATGTTGTCTCGCTTACACTATTCGTAATGGGAATAACTCTGACCTTGTTCAACGTCAAAACACTCACAGCCCTGATCTTCCCAATTCTGTTCCTCACATTTCTGGCACCTCCACCGTCTGTCATCACTCTAAACGCAGGAGCCACACTAGGAGATTTCAACGCACAAGCCTCATACACACTATTGAAAACACTGGGGATGCCCGTTACCCTGTCAACCGAGTACGGTCCACCAACAATAATAGTCAGCAGCTCCGCACAAAGCTCCATGGAATTCTCAGTTGACCAAGCATGCTCAGGCATATATTCACTGGTAGCATTCGCCATGTTCGCCGCCTTCCTCATCCTTATCGTTCGAGGACCCATCACAAAGAGAATCGTGCTAATATCAATCGGATTTCTAATGCTTCCGCTTCTGAACATAATTAGGATCTCACTCATTGTCTCAATCGCCTACGGATTCGGCGAGCCCATCGCCATGACAATCTTCCACACATATTCAGGATGGCTCATCCTCTCCATAGGAATGCTACTGCTGTTACTAATTGCTGAAAAACTCTTACACCTCAAAATATATGAGAACCAAAGCAAAGCCGCATCCTGCAACGCATGCGACAACTCATCAGAAAACAATGAGGCATTCTGCCACAGCTGCGGCAAGCTGCTAGAGAACCATCAAACCAAACTTGACAAGAGATTCTGGACAAAAATAACGGGTCTGCTACTTGCTACCAGTGTTGTAGCACTTAGCATCCAAGCTCCAATCTTCGCCTTCTCACAAAAACTAACATTCACAAGCACCCTCCCCGAAACGAGTGCGGAGGTCTTCCCAAACGTTTCTGACTACAATCTGAACTTCCTTTACAGAGACACAAACTTCGAAAGAATATCACGCACCGACGCGGCACTCACATACGCATATTTACCTCGAAACGTCTCGAACCCAACAATCTTTGTGCTCGTTGGAGTTGGAAGCTCAATAAGCAATCTACACAGCTGGGAAGTATGCCTCGTGGCCTGGCGAACAGCTCAAGGAATGGCACCCGTGGTCAAAGTGTTCGACCAAAGAGACGTCCAAATCATGGAAAACCCCCCAATAACGGGCCGCTACTTCGTGTTTCAATACCCCTCTGACGAGCCTTTACTAGCGAATTACACTCAAGTTACGTTATACTGGTACCAAAGAGCCCTGTTCAAAACGGGACTCACAGTTGAATCCAAATACGTCAGAATAAGCGTACTCATCCTAACAAGAAACGCAAACGACTATCCAAAACATGAACAAAGACTGCTAGACCTGGGGCAACAGATCGCTACTTATTGGGAGCCGCTGAAGACGCAATCCTTGCTCTCCCTAGGAATCCCCACCCTACAAATCCTACTGGCATCCACACTAGTATTCGCAATTGCAATGCAAACAACCCAATACGCAAGCGAAAAAAGAAAGAAAACAACAAACCTCCAACTCTTCGAAAGATACGGATCGCCAGAGGAAAAAAGACTCCACCAAACCATCAAGGATCTAAGACAAAAAACCAAAGAAACCACAACCAGAAACATAGAATCCGCCTTCAACCACGAACCTATAAACTCGACGAAACCCTCTGGCTTGCAGGGCGCGCTGGAGAATTTGAGAGCAAACCGAATAATACAACTGGACGTCATAAACATTCAAGATCAACCCAGACTTGTTTGGAAGCCCTAATATGCACGAGCCCACACAATAAAATAGGCAAACAATGACATCGACAAGAAACAGCAAACAGAAAAGAGAACGCAGTTCCACAGAAACTAAGTGGCGGCAACGCGCTCGAGCAGAGCCCGTTACGGTGCAGTATCTTATGCAGACGCTTCAGGAGCTTCAGAGTGAGCATGAAGCCCTTAAGCGAGAACTCCTGAAATCAAGGCGAATCCCCTCTGGTAGAATCGGAGCCGTACTGCTTATCGCTGGAAGCTTAGTACTAGTAGGATCCGTTTTTGCATCGTCATCAACCCTAGCTTTCACAGGACTCGGCCTAACATTCTGGGGAGCCCTCTTCCTCTTTGCCAGACCAATCAAATTCGTACGAAGCTCATTACTAGACTCCACCGCAATCGCATCATACACTACAGTTGACAGAATGGTACAAGATCTCGGCTACAAAGCGAAAGCAATCTACGTGCCACCATACCCAAAAGAAGCATACCTCCCAGAGTATCTCAAAGGACTCAAAGAAATGATCGTCTTCATCCCAGCTGAAGACTCAGCCACAATGCCAACACTTGAGGAGATGGCAAGGCAACAGTTCCTCCTCAAGAACCCGAAGGGAATAAGCATCACTCCCCCTGGCTTCGGTCTTTCCAGTGTCATCGAAAACGAATTGAGAACTAGATTCCCACAAATATCCCGAGGGCTAACTACCGAGAACCTCTACGATTCTCTGCCCAAAGTCATAACAACCAATCTTGAACTCGCCAAAACCTTCGAAATAAAACCCGAAAACGAACTAACACACGTCAGAATCACAGGCTCAGTCTACAGCAGCCTATATTCAAGAGAGCAGAACCTAAAGAGCATACACTTTCTAGGATGCCCACTGACAAGCGCCATAGCATGCGCATTAGCCAAAGCCACAGGAAAACTCGTAACAATAACAAAAGACAACGTCTCCTATGATCTACAAACAATCGACGTTTGGTACCAGACTCTGGAAGCTTGAGGCAGAATGAATTTTCCACTCTCTTTATGGGACATTAGCCTTTGGATCGCCGTCACAGCAATAATCCTACTCGTGACGTCAGAACTGATAGGCCCATACTCAGACTATTTCGGCGACTTCGTCATAGAAAAAACAAGACTAAGACTAGCAGCGCTGATCCTCGGAGCCGCATTTATGGTGACAGTGATTTTACGAGCCATCATGCCCTACTGAAACGACTTGTCATGCGCACATGTATTGAAAGCCATTGTCTCGCTTTTGTTTCGCCCGAGAAATTTAAGACATAGAAAACTAGGACAGGCACCTAGTTGATTCTCAAATACTAAGCGCACAACTAGACAAACTCGGCAGTTATATCGATTCTGCAACATGCATTTTAAATATAGAACATCCCTGTCAGATTTCCATAGAGTCTTATAAGCTGAAAAGCCCTTAAGAACTCGTGTCGTGCTAGAAATGAAACTGCCATATATCGTAGCAGTTTTGCTACTAACGGGCTTATTTCTATTGGCAGGCGTAAACCTAGCCGACGCACAATGGGATGCACTAAACTCAGGCTTCGCGGTGACCACTAACTATCATGGAGAGAACGTCTTAATTGGCCAAAGCGTTACAGCGACGGCTGGATGGGCACCCGCGCTAGCACCCGCAGGGATAAGAGATATTGAAGTCGAAACTGTGGAGTTCGTGTGGCACTTTCCAAACGGCACAGTTGCTTATACCGACATTGTTGAGATCTCCCTAGATTCTATCACGACTCCTGATGAGGTTCCTCCTGCACCGATTCCTCCAGAAATCAGCGAATGGGGTGAAAAGTATCCTGGCGTCGAGTATTGGTACGCGCAAAGCACACGTATTCCTACAGTTCTCGGCGATTGGGGTGTACAAGCCATATTCCATAACACAGTCAGGATTTGCGGTAAAAACAGCGATACCATAAGGGTTCGAGGCACATCATTCAACGTCGTTCCAGAAGTGCCATTCGGCACAGCAGTCATACTGCTAGGCTGGATAGGACTTCTCGGAGTCTTTGCCATAAGGAAGAAACATCTTCTCGCTTGAACGCACGCTCAGCTTTTCGTCTTCATGATCACGCTTTGAAACTACCTTGAGGTCCAGAAAATGAAACACAAAATGAGACGGGCGCTCCTAATAGTCGTTCTATTAGGGACATTGTCTATGCTATTCAAAACTGAAACAGCATCAGCTTCGGGAACCATCTACATAAGAGAAAACGGAGACGTTGATCCCCCAACAGCACCTATTAACCGTGCCGGAGACATCTATACACTTACCAGCAACATCTACGAAACCATTGCCGTCCAAAGAGACAACATAATTGTGAACGGCAACGGTTACATGCTTCAGGGCTCTGGGAGCAGCGCAGGGTTTGACTTAACCAACAGACACAATGTGACTCTAAAGAACACTCGCATCACGCAGTTTAA
>Ga0315310_10000290_pt1 | contig 32410 bp, 31 predicted proteins | sample TDP5_MG_FD_203630 | JGI IMG/M metagenome (GOLD analysis project Ga0315310, IMG submission 203630) | Freshwater sediment microbial communities from Lake Towuti, South Sulawesi, Indonesia - TDP5 | ecosystem: Environmental > Aquatic > Freshwater > Lake > Sediment | place: Indonesia: South Sulawesi...
TGGCGGTTTGAGATTCCGCAATGCAGGACTCAAAAAGCGTCTTCACTGCTTGCCAGGTCATCATCGTGCCTCCCTTTCAATTCCATGTTATAGACTTTCTTCAAGAGCTGGGTATACGGGAATATTGTTTCGAGGACTTTTTTCTGGTACGGATCGGAGAAGAGCAGGGGAACCCCAAATTGGAGTTTGATGGCAACATCGTAGAAGCAGGGGTGCCTCGGGTGGTCCAAGCGCAGGTGTTTCACCGAAATCTCGGGGTGCTCGCGTTGAAGCTCCCGGATCTCATTGCGAGCACGTTCCAGCGTCTCGCTATGTCGCTCCTTGCAAATGTCTTCTACTGAGATCGGCAAGAGATGGTGGTAGTATGTGCAGCCGACAATCGCCCACGCCAGCAGTTTTAGAGTTACCGTCCCGATCTCGAAGAACCGCCCGTCCTTCTGCTCAATCACACTCGCCGACTCAAAGTCCCATTCCAGAGTGATTTGTGACATGAACTAAGGCGGGTAAAAGTGACCCTTTATAAAGTTAATGGCTTTGAAATATATTGAAATTAGTGAATTCTACAAATACATAATATAAGAGAAAAAAAGAAGAAAAAAATTTAAATTGATAAACTATAGTCTTCGATCCCGCATATCTTTCTCACCCCCAATATCCCAAGCCCTGATAAGGTTCTTAACCCACTCCACTTTAATTGGATTGCAGAGAGCATCCATTAAAAGAATATTTCCCAGAGCTTCCATGTGAATATCGTCTTCCACAAGACTACTTAATTTGGAGTGTATTTTATCTGTTATTGTTAATGTTTTTTCCATATTATCAATCACCTTTTTGTTAATAAGTAATAAAGCGATCTTTATAAATCTCGTGCCAATACTGGCAAATTGTCAAATATTTCTGGTAAACTTCTCCCTAAGAGGGATCTCTATTCTAAAAAATGGGTTCTTTGCTGCCACTCAATTCCTCGCGTGCTGTGGAATGGTCAGGCTAGAATCCTAGTCTAATTTTTGATTCATGACTTACCTCACCCTAGACTGACAACCTTTGGACTAGAATCTCCAGTCAAAATCTTTATAAATAGGACCTTTTACTAGCCTCTCCTAAATTAAATCGAACAAAGGGATATTCAATTGGAATAGGATAGAGAGCGTAGCTTAAAAGAAGATGTGATAGGACATGGGTGTGAATCTGACGCCAATATTAATCCCCGATATCTGCCGGTTCCCAACGTTAGCAGGGAAGAAACTGGTGGTAGATGGGTGTAATTTGCTATTTCATTATATCAACAAAATTCGGAACATGGAGAATGAAATTCTCTATAATAAGAACGGTGATCCCGTCTCTCATATCATTGGGCTGTTCTACTTCTGCATTAACCTCGTAGAGCGGCGGATTCGCCCTATCTTCGTATTTGATGGCTACCCGCCGAAGGAGAAGCGCCCCAAATCCCCCGAGAAAATTCAGCGGCTCATCAAGTTATGGCAACTCTACAACAAGCAAGCTGACGACCATAAGCAGTTTTTCCAGCAGAATCCCCTTTTCCTCTACGATAAGATTATCGCAGACCTCCAAGAATTCATTCGGCTCATGGGCATTCCAGTGGTGCGTGGGCTTTCGGAAGGGGAGGCTCAAGGAAGCCGTTTGATTCAGGACGGAAAGGCATGTGGGATAGTCTCCGATGATCAGGATAGTCTGTTGTTCGGCTGTCCGAAGGTCTATCACAACTTTATATTCAAGGAGGAAATCTGCACCGTTACGAATCTGGAATACCAGCTCGACTATTACCATATCACGCGTCGCCAGCTCATCGATGTTGCCCTGTTGATCGGCACGGACTATAACCAAGGGATCAAGGGGATTGGGCCGAAGAAAGCCCTTCAGCTCATCCAGGAGCACCAGCAACTGGAGAACATCCCTGACTTCGACATTCCTTTCGATATCGACCGTCTCCGTGCATTATTCCTGCACCCGGCAACCATTGAGGCGGTGCCACAGTTTCAAGCGCCGAACACGAAGTACCTCACCTATTACCTCGCCCAGAAGGGATTGAACTATCGTCGGATTGATCGGGGGCTGAACCGCCTCCGTGCGGCGTTTAAGCAGCTCAATTATAAGCAAGCGACGCTGAAGGTCTTTCTATAAACGAGGGAAGGGCGAATAGTGCCTCCGATTCCTTACATTTCGTTACCATTGAACCAAGCTATATTTTTTATAATTAGGAGGCATCCGTCAGGCGTCCTAGGTACTCCGAGGACCTTAGAATAGTGTCGTGTATGAACTGGGGAAGCACCTCGCTAGAGAATCCGTTCAAACGGATGGACTTGTTGCTCTAGAATCCTATTAATTTTAATAGGGGATAAGGGAAGTATTTTATAATAAAGCAAATTCTATGGGGCGTTTGATGACCGTATTCAGCGAAGAGGATCGGCGTATTTTCCAAGTGCTTATCGACCACCATTTAGACCCCACAGAGACGATTGCATCTTTGTTGGATATGGGGCCAATGGAGAATGCGCGCTATTTTATCAATCACTTTTGTGCCAAGTATCAATGCATTACCCGAGCCCAGATCTTGGATTTTGAGCGGATAGGGTTGCACCCATTTTTCCGGCTCACGGAGGACCCGCTGGAAGATACGAGGTACTGCTTGCGCCAGTTCAAAATGGTCGGCACGCAGCTGGAATATTTTTCGCTCTGTGTCACCCCAGATTTGACGCAAATGCCGCCTCCTTCGAAAACGGTCTATCCTATTACTAAGATTTATCGTCCCACGAATAATATCCGCCTGCTCTATGAGGAAGCGCATCCTCTCTCCTTCAATGATGAGTGGTTTTTGAATTTGAAAGAGGTCATGGTGGAGCAGGAAATGGGCGATATTGTATACCATCAGGAAATTCGAGATGAGACGCCCCTATCGGTGACTTCAGAATTATTGGATCAGATTAGGGAAATTTATCTCAATGAAGATCGGCTTATAGATTATCGGATCAGGAGCAATGTCAAGAATTGGAGCGGCTTTCTAGCCACCTACTTGGATATTACCTTACCAAATATGGCAAATTACATTTTATTATTGAATAATATCCGAAACCCCCTGCTTTTTATCGGAGGATTTGTAGGACGATTCCCCCTGACAGAATTGTATGAGATGCCCAATGCCCTCATTGCGCGAATTCAGACCCCGGAATTGAATTATGCAAAATTTGATTTGAGCCTGCATACGCACCTGATTTCAATTTCAACGCCTAGTTTGTGGTTACTCACAGGGGACGAGCGACGGTTTGACTTGCTGGACCAGTGGGAGAATGGGCATTGGAAGAAGGCTTGAAGGACTCAAATTAACTGAGCTTTCCAGGATTGGGTTATAGTTAAAGGAGAATCAACCCGTAGTTTTCCTGTAGATCATCTATAGCCCGTGGCTTGAGCCTATCTTAATAGGGAGAGTTAATGGGGACGGAAGAGACCGGTCAAAGACCCCTTATAAGGATTTTTTTACTTTATGAAAAAAGGGGGATCCCATGATCCTCAAACTACCGCCTTCTATGCAATTTAATCCCGCTTGATTTGACCCTATTTAAAGTTTCATGCGAAATCTAGTATCAGGTCAAGCGGTATCAAAAGCCCTCCTTTTGATACCGAAATTAACACGGCTTAAGTGGTAATGAAAATGATACTAGAAAAAAGCGTGATAGTGCATTATTCGAATAAATTGGATGAGTCGGAGTATATTCGCAAGCGAATTAGGAACTCTTTTACCTATTTTAGTATGAAAGATGGCTGTTGGCGCACGATACCAGAGATCATAGATTCTGGCTGCGTTGAAAATACAATTCTAATTCATTATAAGGATTCAAAGAAGTTAGCACGTCAGACCATCCAGCTCCCCTACCCTTTCACCCTCACCAAAGGAATTCTATATTTGTGGGGGCTTATTGCCGGTTCTACAACTCAAAGACGCAATGCGGGCGTCTGCTTGGATGCGAACCAGGAATCCATGGTTCAGAAGTTAACGAAGGAATTAGGGCTCACTCTTAAAATTGTTCCAGTCCAGCGCCACCGGCAACGGTACGGGGCAGAATGCTCGGTCCCGAACTATTATCGAAAAATTAAAGTGACCTTTCCCACGGCATTTCTCAAGTTCCTACAATGTCTCGGATACCACCCTGAAGCCCCCAGCATTCCCTCCTGGTTCACGGTATCTCAATGTGAGGATTGGTTAGAGGGGTACTTAAATTCCGCAAAACTCCAATGTCAGATTCAACGGCGTGACGCAATAAGCCCGAAACTCATGCTCTATGCGTCAGAGACTTTAGTTAAAGAGATCCTGCCAATATTGGATCAACTGGGCATTAGGTATTTTACCTATCAACATAATGGGCGCAATCAAATCATCATCCAACAACGCGCCAGTCTGGAACGCTTGACTCAAAAATTTGCGATCCAACGGCCCAAAGTTTGTGCACTCCTAGCCCTACTCAAAAAATTCCAGAAACGACCCATTCTCCGGCTCTGCCTCCGCAAATTCCAATTGACGGAATTTCAACTGACCTTATATGGCGTAGCCCTAACGGCGCATTCCAAAGAGTTAGAGTACACCGCATTTGAGCGCGTGTTTGCATGCAGCAGCAACACGATCCGCCAGAATCTCTATCTCTTTGATAAACTAGGGTTCCTCTCTTATTATGAAAAGGAGAATCACAAGGAGTTCTTCACTTTATCGAATCGCTATTTGATGCAGATTGAAAAGATCATGCGAAAAGAGAAAATACAGCTGGAGACGCATTTAAAATATACGGACTCAAACGCTCTCTCCTTCCATTGTATCAGCTGTAACCAGGTTGTGAGTTATATAGACGCCATTGGGGATCACGCATTCGAATGCCCTAATTGCCACTCGAAGGACCTGCAATCCCTCGAAATTTCTCGCTTTTTCTATTATGGGCATTTGGGCGCTTTGGCGTATCAGCAAAAATTACTGGTTGGAGCGTTAGGGTAAGATGGAACTGGTCTATCTTATTTCTATTATCATTATTGGGTCTTTAGGAGGACTCATCAGTTATCTTTTCCTTGTTCAGCAACGAAACCTGAATATCCTCCGCGATTTATGCGATCTACGCCAGAATGCCCTTGATGGCTGCCGGGAGGAATTGAAGGTGAAGGTCGCATCCCAGATCGAACTGGCGGCGGATTTAAATGAGATTATCCAAGCAGTCCAGCGGTTTTTCCAGCGATACAACCATTTACAGGCGAAACCTGCCATGGAAGAGGCGCATCTTAGGGAGGCACTCAATAAACAGCAAGCGATCAATGAGGATTTGGTGCAAGAACTCTCAAAATTACTCTCTCAGAACCAAGTCATTGAGGGAAAGGTCGCGAAGTTGAATGAACAAGAACGTCGCTTGGAAGAGGTTATGCTGCAGAATTTTGAATTGCGGGACAAGGTGCAGCGACTCGAAGAGCGGAATGTTGAGTTAGAGTATGCCATTAATTTAGAGAGCATCTCAATGATTCAGAGTTACGAGGAACAGGACAAGCTTTTCAATGCCATTGATGATGTCCGCCGTTCCCTGACCCGGATTTTGAATCCAGCGTAGGTGATAGTATGAAAGCCATTGAGGAATCTCATGAATGGGATGAATTGGGAGTAAATAATCAAGAATTTACGCGAGTGCTAAAATTTGCCTATTTATATCTTTTAATTCGGTTCAAACTACACTACAGACAGGTTTCGATCATTGCCCATACGGATTTTGATGGGGCGATCTCCGCAGCGATCCTCCTTCAGCGGTACCCTTATGGGCGGCTCTATTTTGCAAAGTCAAACATCTTACATAAAGTGCTTTATATTCTTAAGGGGCATTTTGCCCCCGATATTCCGCTAGATATTTTCATCCTAGATTTGGGAATAGCCCCGGATTATCAAAGCCGCGTGTTGAGGGCAATAAAGGAGTTAAGGAAGGTCGCATTGGTCGAGGTTTTCTGGGTCGATCACCATGAAACTGCAGGAGGAGAAAACATGAGAAAATACATGCGAGCCCATACCGATTCGCAGAGTCCTCATACGGCTTACTTAGTTCAGAGATTACTATACGATAGTGGAGAGCTGGATGAGGCAGCCTTTCGGAAAATAAATACGCTATTAAGCATCATGAAAAATAGCCAGACTCCTTTCGCGCGTTATTGGAACGCGGTGCTGAAGGAGGGGTTCAAATTGGCTCAACGAGAAACGATGGTCTCGGTGATACAATCCCTTGCCAAATTTAGACGCTCGAAATTGACAGATAAATTATACAAGAGAACTCTTCAAGAAAATAAGACGCGATCGACCTCTCCTGAGATCCAGATTCTTCAAACCCAGCAAGGCTACCGGTTTCTCCTCTTCGAGTTTGAGAATAATACTGAACTATACCCCACAGTCCGAGCGCTCTTGGCCACACATCGGCTGGATTTCGTGGTCATCAGTTTTAAGGACGGGACACTTTCAATCTATAAGAACCGGCAGAGTCCCATTGATTTGAAACCAGTTTACGCATTGGTAGATGGGAAAGGGCATGATTATGCTTTCCATTTTATGCCTCAAATACGCATTTCCGACGAGTTTTACCGTCCCGTTAACCTTTCAGACCTCTTAGCGAAGGTGCAGGAGGTTGTATAAAAGTGGTCCGATTATATACGATCAAACCCTACGGAGTCTTCATTATTTGTCTAGTAATATTTTGTCTCGTTTTATCTTTTACGAAGAGTAGGAATAGGAATTGCGAGAATCAGTCCGTTCTTTCTTGGAACGCCCCCATTACGCCGACTGCTGGGGATTGGAGCAACATACAGGATCCATTTCACCTAGATTTAAACACCTATTACACTCTTCCAAGTGATTCTGCCATCTGCTACGCCACATTCTCAGTACGAGCGCGGGAAATCTATTTTATCTATCTGAGTTCGCCTTTATTTTGGGATTCAGAGCTCTATAATAATTCAGACTATACCGGTTTGTTAGGAACTCCTTATTCGCTCCCTTATAGTATGGTATATTACATGATTTTTTCCCCGAACCATACAGGTAATTATTATCTGAAGCTATATTCGACCTATGGCATAGGCAAGCTTGCCGTCCTCACCGCACTCTCTTATACTATTAATACTTCTCGCCTTATCATTATTAGCTCGGAAACGCACCCTCTAGAATTATTGCAGATCGAATTATTACAAGGGAATTATTCCGCGTCATCCAAGGCAACCTACGCAAAAGTTGAGCGGGGGTGGAATTACGTGGTGTTGCCTGAAATGTATGGAGTATTTGATTCGAAGGTGATTCCTTTAACAAATGGCTCCTACCTTATTATTATTGAGGAGTCGAGTAATTTTTGCCTGACTGGGTATGTCCCCTCACTAAGGAATGAGACGCCAGCCCTATCTCCACTGCCTGCTAATAACTCAGATACAGGGCAGGGAAACTCCATTTTGAATGGGGTCACGCCCTTATTTGGGGTCGGAGTGATTGTGGGTCTCTATGTCCTTTACAAATTCAAGAAGAAGTGAGGGGTTTGCGATCATTGCTAAATTGGAGGTAACTATGGAAAGGTAGAATAGAATGGAATAGAAAAAATGGAGAAAAAAAGAGAATGAGTTTCATGGAAGTAGTTGAGCAGTCGATGGTCCCTGAACTCTTTCAGGAGGCACTCATAGGTTCGATGAGAGAAGGACTAGACTCGATTAGACATCGAATTTATGGAGATGATGAAAGAATGAATGTAATAGAGAATGATGGGATTCATGCCCCTTGGGAAAGCGGGTGGGAACCCGGTCACATCTATGAAATTTGCCTGTTTGAAAGCACGTTTAAGGACCAATTGATTCGGAACTTACGTCACGCCAACAAAGACCACCTCTTTATTTCCGATCAGTACTATGGATTCAGCAATTTAGGAACTATTCAGACATTCCTGGAATCGATATCGATTACCGCCAGATTGCTTATCATCGATATTAGCGAAATCCTCTATCTCGATTTTATTAAGGACGCTGAGAAATTGAGGACAACGTTTGAATCCTTCTATAGTAGCTTGGAAAAGCTCACTATGACAGGAACAACCTGCGTGATATTCGTGAATTACTTCTACTATTCCCAGATTTTCCGAAACCTTGTCCGCCCTAATTCAATCCAGGTGTTCATTTATTCACCCCCCAGCTTTCCATTTTGGAAAGTGGAAACCTTCCCGGGACTAAACTCTTGGCGATTACTAGCTCGCCCTGCGCTCGAAGAATTCCCCTATTTTCTATAAAGAAACTCTCTCGACTACTTCCCCCTTTTTTATTTCATGCGTGAAGGTGATGAATGATGATAAAGAATAACACAAGGGCAATAATTGAGACCGAATTCACCTCCCAGGACTTTGAGGCGTTCCTGCTCGAGACCATTTTTACGGAAGTCTTCTATTGCGAGGTATCCCCAGATCCGTTACAAAGTTCAAGATTATTGATGACGGCCCTAGGGAAATTACAGGATCAGTGGTATTTGGTGCAAATTTCTTCTCAAGATCGTTCTTTTGAGAATTTGAGGATCATTCAACTGCCTCAAAGTTTACTCAAGCAAATCAGGGAACTCCTATGAATAGTGGAGTCTATCTTTCCCTCATTTGCGTCCTTTGTATTGCGATATTTGGGGGTATTTGGTACCTTTGGCGGCAGTTACGTCATAAACCCCAAGCAGTTTATCTCTGCTTGGATGGGCACCTGGTCCGGTCGCGGGGTGAATGGATGATCGATGCCGCATTGCAGTACCTCGGTATTTCCCATGAGTATGAGCCCCGGATTGAAATTAATAGGCAGGTATTCCACCCTGATTTTAAATTGAAAAATGGGGTCTATTTAGAATACTGGGGATTGAATTCGAGATCCTATCGCAAATTGAAACACAGGAAACAAAAGGTATTTGGTCAAAGGAAATTCAAGCTGATAAATATCGAAAATGCGGACTTGAAGAACTTATTATTTATCCTTGATAAGAAATTGAACGCTCTTCAAAAAGGAGCAATGTAATTTATATATAAAAGGACGTATATGTTAGGTCAAAACAAAGACTGAAATCAAAACAAAGGTTTGGGTGGGTCGTTTGGCAGTGATGCAGCAGAGCATGTCAGGAAAGGAAAGAGCTATGTCCTCATATCTGAATACTATATTCGAATCGCAAGTCGACTGCTACAAGCTGATGCCCACAGGGAGGGAGAGACCACTTCAAGAGTCCTATTTTAAAACCAAAAAAAGATTCATTAGCGTTATTCAATACACATTACAGGAAAGGGGAGTGCAGGTGTGGTCCCGCCCAATAATACCCGCCATCAAGCAAACTCCTTTTAATATTATACCATTTATCTATAAAAACCACTTTTGCATGCTGAGACTCAGCCTTTTTCATAGGGGCAGTGAGACTCAGCCTTTAATAAAATAAATCGGCTGCTCTATTCTGACGAAATAAATGGTTCCCCCGTGGAACTACCCCTCTTACCACTGGGTTCTATTAAAAACCTTTCTCGAAAGTTTCCAGCTATTCCGCAGGGCTTCTTTAAACGCTGCCTCTTACCACCGCTAAAGAGACTCCGTTCTTCAAAACGATTAATTGCAACTATCGGCTCTCACCCAGACTCACTCATACGCGCAATCCAAGAGTTCAAGAGCACTAGAGTTATGATTCTGCATAATTTCCCGGAAGATAAAATCGGTCCCCTGTTGGATGCAATTAAAGAGACCACTAATGCTAGCCTCCATTCCCATTCGCTCAATCAGTTAGATATTTATGAGACTATCGCGTCCATTTGTGAAGTGATTCGGCAAGAGTCAGATATTTCCCGGAAAACGCGGTGGAATACCGCTCTCGACTCGTTTGGGCGAATCATGCTTCAGCTCGGCGGGGGCGCTCCAAAACTGGTGACTGGGACTGTATACGCAAGTTTCTTTTGCTATGATAGGATTTCCGATTTCTTCTATTATCCCTCTCCTGGGGCAGAGCCTGTCCATCTTCCAACTTTACCTTGGGATCGAAGAAAGGTTGAAAATATTCTCCCTCCAAGAAGCGATAGACCCTTGGAGTGCCTATTGAATAACAGGAAAATGTTAAATCAATATTACTGGGTTAAATCATTATCGCGGATTTAATTTAATCTTAATAGTTAATTTGGTCTTAATAGTTGAAATGCTTAAATTTAAGGCAGTTTTTTCAGATTTTCTCTAAACTTGAACTTAAGAGCTCTAACCTCTTTTACTTCTGTTAATAAGCGAAGCTGGTTTATTTTAAGGCGATCAAAGACCCTTTATAAGGATTTTTTTACTTTATGAAAAAACGCTTCTGGGTGGATCCCAAAATGGTGCAGGTCTAGCTGAATGGTTTCCGCTTTTTTCGACCCTATATAAATTCTCTCTTCGTAGTTATGATCGTGGTTCAAGCGGTATCCCTTCTTTTTGGAGATACCGCCCAGCCCGTCTGGAAGCGAAGTATAATGCGGCATGAGTGCAACTTATTCAAAGTAGAGAAGAAGAATCCCAATCAGGAAAAATTACGCCTCAAAAATAGTAAGAGGACTAGAGAGGAACGAGATCGTTCGTATAGTAATGATAATGATTGGGAGGATGATTATAATAAGTGGTATGAGGAGCCGGAAGATTGGTGAATAAATCGAAAATACTGATAGTATGTATTTTCTTAACCTGCAGTTTACTGGTCAGTTCACTTGCTATTATCCATTCTTGCCAATCAAATACGTATTCCCCCATATATCATCAGGCAGACCTGTCTGCACCTAACAACCAGCTTGCCACAGAAGCAGTTTCCCCCTTTTACGATATCCGGATTCCTATAGCTTACAATGTGAGCAATCAGCCCGGCATTATCGTATCTGGGACGTTAGATTCATTGGCGTTTGAGAATACGACCATGCAATTTCGACGCGATTTCACCAACACTAGGACTGGCATGACTTTTGCCATTTTCACAATTTCGACCGCAGGGGTTAACCTCACTGCTAAATATAATTTGACTCTGAATATCGAGGGGAGTGCAATGTGTTCTACTCACCAATACGCGAATTTCACCCAAATTACCATTTATCTTTATAACAGGACGAGTTGGTCGCCCATCTATTCCGTTACTTCCCCGAGCGACAGCATTGACTGGGTGAATGGGTGGTGCGAGTACTCCATTCCTCTTCCTTATGATAATTATCTCGCGGGGACCAGTTTTCGGGTAAAAGTCGAGCTTATGCAACAATTAACCGTTTTGCAAACCTGGACCCAACGGCTGTACCTGCATTGGCTCCTCCTCGAGTTGCGGAAAGATGTGGCGCTCGCGGTAATAAGCCCCACCAAAATTGCTATGCTGACCTCCGGGTTCTCGATGACTGGTGGGATAGCGGAGTTAGCGGCAGAGGATGGTAATTACTTCCAAATAGAGCGCCCTCTTCCTGCAGGAGGTGAAAAAGGGGCTATCCAATTCATTTTAAGTTATAATTTAGGCTATTACGGGATGGACTCCTTATTCGGGCTGCGGTTCGCTCATTTCGAATGGTTCGGAGTCGTCGGAGCCACTTCTTATTCACGGTCTGGCAGCATTTACCTGAATATGACCTCAGGGAATCAGTTCCTCTGCCTACTAAGACATAATACCCTTGGCGTGGTACGCCCTGATATTCATCATACCTGCTTCCCCATTGAGGGCGACTGGCAGGTTAATGGGACTCTCCGCTTGCTCTATAAGCTGGACTACAATGTGATAGGGAACGCAACCATCCGATTCCTCGTGGATTGGGCCCGCCTCCAGATTATTCGCCCACCGAATCCTATTGTGAGCCCGCGCTTATTAAATGAGACGATTTATGCGGGGCAGACCGTCTGGCTGAACATTACTTGCTTGGATGGGAAAGCCCCCATCTCAGAAATTCGAATGCAACCGTGGAACGAGTTAGTCGGAACTGCTGCCGGGTGCTATCTCTATGCACATAAGACTGATGCTGGGGGCAAAGTCTCCCTGTCCTTGGTGCTTAAGGATGCAGAGGGTGACCAGTATAGCCAGCCTATCGGCATCTTAACGGTAATCCATCGCCCGCTTTCCATTTCACTTTATCTTTCCGAGGAGCCTTATGCACAGGAATTTATCATTCAACTTCAAATGAGGGATATCCTATCTAATACCCCTATCCCTCGTTATTCATTCACGAAAACAATTCTACAAAATGGGACATGGTTCCGCCAACAGACGCACCAGACTAATCCCAGTGGGTTTTTCTCGATTCACGAACCCGTGCAGGATTACTTGGATTGGAATTACACCGTAATTATTAGCACGCCCCAGACCAGCCTCTATGAAGCGACCACGGTCTATGCCTCCATTGTACTCTCGAAATGCCCTCCATATCTCTTTATTAATCAAATCAGGTATGCTACTCCGCTCAGAGCCAACGACCCTATCGTATTGAATTACACTGTGACATGCCTGACTCCTTTAGAGGCATTGTGGCTCTGCAAGAATGGGTCGCTATTTCTACCCCTCCCGATCGATTTGGGCACCCATAATGTCACGTTCCATGATGTGGGCGGGACTTGGGAATATTGGCTCTATGCAAATAATTCACGAAAGTTTCAGGGGTATTCGGCGCCTTTTATCTTGAAAATCACCCCCTTGAAAACTGCACTCCAGCTGAAATCCACTTTAGAGTTAGAGAGCCATGCTGTCGCCTTGGAAATTCGCCTATATGATGAATTAAACCGGTCTTGTGTGAATGTCCCCCTCCATATCACCGTTTTTGACAATGGACAGGTTTTTTATGAGCAAACCGTAACGACGGGCATGGATGGCGTGGCCCTTCTGGTGCATTTTGACCAATACCTAGATCATTCCTTCACCATTCAGGTGACCTCGGAAGCGACCCCGTTCTATAAAGGGGCATTACTTACCGCTGGAACGCTTTCCTACCACGGATACCCTCTCTATTGGGTAATTACCTTGGGGCTTATAGGGGGAATTGTCGGGGGGGCATTATTATGTATTCGTTGGCGATTTAAACTGAAGAATGTGTGAAAAATGATGGAAAATAAAGCAAAAGGAGAAAATAAAGCAAAAGGAGTTGATTAAATGTTGTATCTTCTAGATATTGCGGGTGAAATGTATAGCAGTGTGATGGCAGTGGTAAACTATGTCTGCTTCGGTGCTATCTGCGCCTGCTGCGTCGTTGTCTATTTCGCCGTGGTTATTGGGCAATTTCAAAATCATTATAAAGGTGTCGCAGTTGGTACAACCATTGGGATAGTGATCCTTTTAGTCATCAATTACTTCTTCATCAAATATCTCGGGATCTCCCTGCTAGTCCCTCCCATTGGGACACCCTACTTCACGGACTTCATGCATGTCATCCAATATTTAGCATCAATTGCCGTAGTCCTCCTTGCTATCGTGATCTTTGCGACGGCACTTCTGAGTAAGCTAGACCGATATTACAGCCATACCCTCATGAGCGCCGTATTATTCCTCTTTGTCATTGTCGGCCTCCACTTCTATATTTACAATAACTTTGGCATTTTGATCATCTTCCCCCCAAATTTATGGTGATAAAAGCTTTGAACGTGGAAGAAGTATGGCGAATATGAGTGTTGCGGAGCCTCGGGTGGTCCTTCCTCTGGGAACGCAAGTGGAGGTGCAGGCACTAGGGCAGACGCTCTTTACCGCACGGGCATATGAGATTTTCAGACATGAGGCAGAATATACGTTATACGGACGTTTTCAAGAATCTAGCGAGAAGAACTATTACATTTGTGACCTGCTGCTTGTCAGTCATATTCCTGTAAGTAAGGTGGAGGAGGCAGTGCCAAAAATAGATGCCAAAGCGGAGCATCTTCGCCAAGAATTGCTCAATGGGAAATCTCCATGGAAGGATATAGTAGTCAAGAAGCATCCTTTCATGCGGTTGCACCGCCCCCTCATCCAATATTCGTATATATATAACGAGAAAGCCGTTAGATTCCATATTCGCCCCCTTCTCCTCGTGCCAGAAAGCGAAAATCCTTGGGATTACTATATGGGAGCAACCTCCCGCGTGGATGTAGTATCCCTGGAAGGCAAGACGCTGGGGGATTATCTCAGAGAACATGCGAAAGCGCTCCAAAATATTCAGCCTTTGGATTTCAAGAAATATTATTACCCGAAAATCGCCCAGAAACTCATCGACTATGGGCATTTCCCGATAATAATTCTGTGGATTCTCGCACTTTTCTTCGCAGCACTCCAAATTCCATTCCTTGATTTGACCGGGCTATTCCTGCTCACCATCTTTCCGTATTTGGGGTTGTTAGGAACCATCTATCTGCTGCACCAGTGGTTTGCTCATGCCAGCCAAGCCGAATTACAAGAATCCACCCCGTTCCAAGCGACGAGATCAACTCCAACGAGTAATCAGATGCCAGATACGCCGGTGGAGAATCTGGTTTTAGACGCGATAGGGCCAGCCAATCTTGAAGTAAGTCTGACTCAGGATTCAGCAATTTATGAAGAACCGAGAGCCACAACGATACCTGAAGAACCAAGAGCCACAACAATACCTGAAGAACCAAGAGCCATAGCCCCGACCTTCAAAGAATTGCCCTCAGACCATGCAAGTAGCTCCATTACCACCATACACAAGCTTATCAGTAAAGTAATGGCGATCAAGGAACCCGAGGATTTGAATGAAAGCGCCACGCAACTCGTGTTTGCCGTCCTGCAGTTTGTCTTGAAGAAGAAGAACCAAGGAATTCCCAAGACCATTACGAAGTTGTCAGAGCTGTTGAAGTTATTACGGACAGATAACGCCTTTAATTTGTTCTATAGGGCGTTAAGCTTATGGACAACGAAACTTGATACACAGACACCGTTTGATAGCGTGGAAATGGCGAAGTGCAAGAGGGATCTCCTCTATTGGCTTTATGGGCTGCGACTCCTCCCTGAGGAATTGACTGAAATAATGAAGAGAGGTCCTCCAACCAAGAAACCAGCCGGTAACCAGCCTTTGGACGCACGCCCCTCCCAAGTGACCCCTCCAAATCCGACGTTAGTTGTAAAGACCACCAGCCCAGAACCGAGGACGAAGGATAAACTAGATCAAGAAGGCCTGCAAAGTGGTCAGGGCGGTTCGTTTGCTGAGAAAGTAATTCTGCCTGAAGAGCCCCCGGATATTGAGGTCGATTCACAGGTCTATATAGAAATTCCAGAGGTCAATCGGGTCCAGTTCCAGCAAATGCGGGAGAAAGATCCCAATGGAATTTATTGCGCGCTCTTTATTGATAAGAAATCTCCTGAGTTTCAAGAGATCGCCCAAGAATTCGAATCAATTACCAAACATTATGATGATGCCCATCGAATTTTCATTGGGACCGATCAGATTGATCCCTTCCTTGACCAAGAATTATTCCAGACGCCTCTCCCTGTAGTAATGGTCGGGTATGGATTTGCCAATAAGCAGATTCTCCGTTATAAGGGGAGCCAGGATAATATGCGGTTGAATTCTCTCATTTCAAATTATCTCCAGCGGAAAACAGATATCAATGAGGATACAGATCGAGAACCAGAAAAGATGAAGGTCGAATCTAAAGATTATCATGTTGATTCTGAGACTGAAAACCTCATTTCATTGAAAATGAGGCAGGGCGCTAGGACTGAGAAAGGCGATCCCGCAATTAGCCAGGGCGTTAGGACTGAGAAAGAAAAGGTAGCAATTAACCAAGATGCTATAACTGAGGAAGAAAATGCGGCAATTGCGGACTCTTCAAATGAGGAGAACCCGAAAAAATCGGAAGGCGAGCTGCCTGAAATATGGCAAAAAGACAAAGGTCAGGATCAGCCCATTCGAACAGAACGGGTGGAGTTCGTCAAGAATGACTTAAATGCACTTATAAAAGAAGAGAAAATACCTCAGCAGGCTATTATCCAAGGAGAGCAGAGGGCGCAATTTATACAGAATCAACCATTTACGCAAGTTGATCAGCCTATTCAAGCTAATCAGCCTATTCAAGTTAATCAGCCTATTCAAGTTAATCAGCCTATTCAAGCTAATCAGCCTATTCAAGCTGATCAGCCTATTCAAGCTGAATTATCTTCTCCGCCCCAAGGATTGCAACAGAATGCCTCGCCAGGTCAGACATTAGAGCAAGGGCAGATAGGAAAGCAGTTGGTTGAGGAGGCAGGTAAGCAACTAGTTGAAGAGGAAAAGATAACGAAAGCAGAAGAAAATGGGAGCAGCACGGATGGGAAGCAAGGCAATGCAGGACAAGATGGTGAGTGTGAAGGTGAACTCATTCAGAAGTTTCCCTTTTATAGGCAGAAACTGGTGTTGACTCCCAATTTGAATGAGATAGAGTTAGTGGCAGTTGATGGTACTAATCTTCTGTATCTCTTGAAGGATTATCGAGAGGCAGGACGAGAACCGCGGCTCGAATGTGTGCATCGGGTTACGGACATGTTAATAGCCGCAGGGTTCTCAGAAGAGCGGATTGCTATCTTTTTTGATGCGAATATCGACGGAATCTTCAGGAAGTTCGAGCGGGCTAAAGATGCTCAGGAATTAGAGAGCTATATCGCCCAAAGGAAAACTCCGAAGTTCCGGAAGGTAACGGGTGGGATAAAGGCGGATACCGGGCTTATTGCACTGGGCAACAACTCAAAGAACTTTATCATCGTGACCAATGATGGATTGAAAGAATATTCTTCCGCCTTACGGCATCGAGTTGCGGTCGCCCTCGATCTGAACAATGCCCCGTACCTTTTAGTGACCTCAATACAGGATTTATTCAGGATAAGCTATGGGAAAGGATGAAAATGGAGGATTGGATAGAGTTTTTTAATCAGTTGATGTATTGGGCGCAATGGCTAACCAGCGTAACAATCGTTGGGCTATTCGCGTTAGCCGTCCTTGGCTTATTTATTAATAGGAAAATGACAATTAGTTGTGGGATTCTTGCAGTTGCATTGATTTTAGTAACCGTCGCGTTCGCCCAGCTTGGGATTCAGCTGTTAGTGCCCGAAATAACTGCCCTTTTCCAAAATCTATTTAAATGAGGTAATAAGTATGTTATATCAGATAAAAAATTTGAAAAAGGACTCCAAGAGGGTTAACATCATCGTGAAATTGATTTCCCGGTTTGAGCCGCGTTATGCGAGGGGCTACAAGATTACGACCTTTGTGGCGGCGGATCCAACGGGGACTATCTTAGTGCCCTTCTGGAACGAGGATGGGAGTACCGTGAAGGTAGGAGATACCATCGAAATTCAGAACGGGTATTTGAGCGAGTTCCGGGGCAAATTGCAGTTGAATATCGGAAAATTCGGGAATTTTAGTCAAGTGGATTCCCCTGAGCAGTTTGAGGGACTTTCACTTACAACTTTGCCGGAGCCTATGGAAACAGATGATTCCGAAGGCGATGGGGAAACTCGCATCTCGTTAGAAGAGTTCCTCGACCAGCGGAAAGGCAAGTGGTGCCTCCATCTTTTTATTAATGAGCAGGTGGCGGAACGGATAGTCCATACCAAATTGGACGGGAAGGAACACAAGGTAAGCACCTATCTGGTCGGCGATGCGTCAGGCTGTATGCAATTAAATGTCTGGGATGAACATGCCGATGCGATGGAGGTCGGCACATCTGTAAGCATTAGAAACGCCTATGTCAAAGTGTATAAGAATCGTCGATCCCTGAATCTGGGTCAGCAGAGCCGCATTACCCCTCTAGATCAAGGTATGGAAATCAATTTAGCGAATAACTTCTCGGAGCGCCTTGCAACCATGGAAGACGACTAGCGTATGGGTGTCGAGAATATAAGCTGGGACTTCATTGACTATATGAAAACAGGGCGCGAATTGTTCGCAAAGAGCCGGTCCCTACGCTCTTTCTTGAAACCAATCCTGAATCTCCAAGGGGAAGATCGCATTCTGGATGTCGGATGCGGAATCGGCACAGTGACGAAGCTGATCCGCCCGCTTTTGGGCGATCACGGTGAAATTATCGGCATTGATACCAATCCAGCGCTGGTCGAGTATGGGAACCGGCATTGGGCGCGATATCCAAATACTCGCCTAGAGATAGGCGATGCCACCCAAATTGCGTACCCTGATGCTGCCTTTGATATAGTCATCTCCATGGGACTTTTTGAATTCATTTCAGCCCTAAAGCAAGATCGGGTCCTCTCGGAAATGGCACGGGTGCTCAACCCTGCGGGAATTCTGATCGTAATTCAGGTTGATACGGTCCATTACCTCACGGTCCCTGCAGATGACTTATTCACGACCTTCTATGCCGATATACTAGAGGGGATGCGATTGATGGGGGTAGATTTGGAGCTGACGGGTTTCAAGGCGGGCTGCCAGCAGCGAAACTGGGTGTTTGAAGAATTTACTTTAAATATCGAGTACCGGACCCAAATCACAGAAAAATTCGTGCAGGTCTTTGAAGAGAACCGGGCTAGTTATTATAAGGATCAGATCTATCTGAACCAGCTCTGTGAATTTAATTTTCAGTTCCTTCGGCAGGTAGGCTGGACGAAGCAACGAATCTGGGATTACCTCGACCGCCAATATTCTTTAGAGAATCAAATCGCCTTCTTCCGCGCCCATTTAGGGGAAGAAGTTTACCAGAAGACACCAATTCAAGTATTTCGCGTGCATTTATGATGAGATTGAGCGATTCAATAGGTTCCAACGCCTCATTTTGAAATAATTTAGTGAGCGCCTCATTTTGAAATAATTTAGAGGAAGTAAAACACTGAAAGAATTCAAGGTTCTCGGTTCGGAAAACGCATAGGTTGGATTGAGTAATCGCGAGGTTCGAATTTCCAAGTGCCGGTGGCAGGGTCGAAAATGTTGTGGAAGGGGATCAGGAATTTAAATCGTTGGTAGAGTTGATGGAGTTTATAGGGAAAGACGCCTTGGAAGGTTTGGGCGAAGTGTTTGATGAAAATATTGGAATTATGGGGGGTATGGACAAAGATGGCTCTCAGGGAATTTTCAGAAGTCCGCAGATTTTCTAAATGGGAAATATAGAAGGCAGGAAATACTTCGGCGATTTTTGCTAGTAGCTGGTATTTCCATGTTTCTATCCCTTGGATATCGACGACATTTATCACGCAGAGATCGCGAAAGTAGGGGATGATATTGCGATAGGCGAGCACGTGCTCTTCCAAGGTCTTTCGATATTCTTCAATCGTCTCAAGAGGGATTTTAGTTTTGACACTTAATTCAGAATTGAGGTAGAGGGCGTTTTCCTCCAATAACTCCATTACTTTAATGATTTCCTCATTGGGTGTAATGTACTCAAAGTCTGGTAGAAAAGGGGTTTCATCGGTATTTTGTTCGAGGAAGGTCGTCCATTCCTGAGCGACATTTTCCCATGGGACAACCCAATTTTGGGAGGCGAGGTGGAAGAATCGGAATAAGGTCTGATGGGGCGTTCGGAATAGAGTCAGGCGGTAGATTTGGGATTCAGGATGCACTTTTGCCGCAAGGACTTTCCAATCAAGATCACTAGGAAGGTTCATCATGATTTCTTGGATATAATCCCTGCCGCCTGTTAAAAAGTTCTGTGTAATCGGTGCGCCTTGAAAAGTAATCTTATAATGATGGGGGAAAGGGAAATCCAGTATATAGTGGGAGAGCCCGACGACAGCGCGTTCAAATACGCTATGAACTCTGAATCCGGATTTACTGAATTGAGCAGCCAAAGGCTTGGCGGATGCAAAGCCCTCCTGCTCTATAAAACTCTTCATCTCCAATCCATCCAACAGCGGGTGGTTGATCTTCTCTTGGAGGCGCTCAATGAGCTTCAGCATCTTTGAGCTTATAATGGTAGGGGGGGTGGAATTGAAAATGCTAAAAAAAATGAGGCTATAATCATTAATGTCGAGTTTCACTTTCCTATCCTTGTATGCGCGAATGTACTGTACCAGTTTGGGTAAAATCAACCCGGGATTATTAATATCGCCTAATACGCTCCAGATAGGGTGGTAGGTCTCATGACCATAGGGACCGCTTTCCACATCCTTATAGCGGAATTTTCGAGTGAAGTTTGCCCGTTTAATCCAAGCCTCGAGGATGGGGGATGTCCAGAATTGCCCTTTCCCTTGCAGGGATTCGAGGTAATAAATGCACCCATCGATGATATCTTCTCGTCGATCATATTTTCCAGGGGCAAAAACATCAGGAATGAAATGGCGCAGTAGGGTCCGACGCCGCTCGATTTCAGAGGGTAATGCGACTATCTCATCGAAATTAATAGGTTCTAATTCTTCTATGTGAAATTTGTCGCGGATAGTTTGGGCATAAGAAGGCAGGTCGACCGGCTGGAGGCGTGAACTTTTCTCGATACGTATTCACTCCTAATCTCTCTATCTATGATATTCTACTTATTAAAAGACTAGAACCCTTTAAAAAACTTCTGAGCCCGCCCTTTCCCTTTGCGCATTTTCGTGGGAATTCTATTCGAGTTTTGAGTGTATTTTTATAGAAATCTTGCCATTAAGTTTTAAGATCGAATCATTTCAAACATTAGGAGCAAATCCTTTATAGCAATGTTGTGTAATACCGCTTGAATTCGACTCAGCAAAGGAGAATTCCTTGAATTGCCAATTCTTCGATCTGTTACAGTCGTTCTCAAATTTAATTTTGCTAATTTTGAAGTCTAGACCGCACAAACTGAAAATACCATTTAAGAGCCTGAGAACTTGGTTTTTTTGCCGATCAAAGACCCTTTATAAGGATTTTTTTACTTTATGAAAAAGCCTAGCCCTAGCCAACATGAAATGGAACGCATAGAGGCGATTTTTGGGCGGGGGCTTTCGACCCTATTTAAAGCTCTATGTGGTGTACTTAATTGACTAAAAAATTTAGTCACGGGTTCAATCGGTATCCCCCCGCCCTACCCAGCTTGGATGGGTTCAAGCGGTGCAAGGGGGTCATACCGCTTGGGTTCCGAAAATTGAAGTAGGAATGTGAAAGATTGGCAAACTATGAAGTGGTAACAACCCCTGACTTTGATATAATGGATTTTATCCGAATAGATGATTACCGAAACGAGGCGGTAGAGATTGCGGACTTGTATTGCAAGACCTATAATATTACCGCGCGGAATGCCTTGACTCAGACCAGCTACCCCTACCCGGAGGCTTTGGATCCGGCGTGGATTGATGGGAAAGCGCGCAGTCGGGATACAGTCTGGAAAGTGGTGACCGACATACGCAATGGGGCCGTGGTTGGCTCAGGAACGATCCTCCTGAATCGGGAGAATCAGCGGGCCTACGTGCGTGGCGTCATGATCGATCCCGACTACCAGAAGTACCGCATCGGCAGCAAGGTCCTGGTGAATACCTTCCGCGAGGTTATCCAGAACTACCGGGACGTCATTAAAATCTTCTGGAGCGAGAGCCGGACGGCCCATTCGGGATCCCAGAAAATTGCGGAAGATTCAGGGTTCTATTCCGTGGGGCTCCTTCCGAACAAGGACATTTTCTTGGAGAAACGGGAATCCGATTTGCTGATGGTGCTCTACGCCATGAATGCCCTGAAGATACGCCGCCCTGATCCGCAAATAATCCCCGAGGTCCTACCGATTTACAATGCAATCGCAAAACGATTCCGGCTCGCCCCCGTGACCCCGGTGCCTGTCCTTCCAATTCTTTTGAATGGCTCGCAGGTGAAGGGGTACATTCAGGAGGATAAATATCTGTATGCGAAATGCGTCTATCGGGCAAATGGTGAAGATCTCTCATTCAAGATCAATCCACGAACGCAGGTAGCCGAGGAAACCGTTTTCCCGCAAGATATTGACCCCGCAACGCTCAAAGTCTTGGTGAAAATGGCATTGGACTCCCTCCGACCCTTTTTATATTACTTCGAATTCTATGTATCCGCATACAACCCGGCACAGCAACAGGTCTTCGCAGATCTAGGGTTTCAGGCGACTGGGTACATCCCGGGCTGGGAACTCATAGGAGGGCAGCGGGAGGATCGAATCATTTTCAGCTGGGTGAAGGACCGCCCGACACTGGCGGCGATGGATCTCACGCCGAAAGCGAAGGAAGTGGCGCTAGTGGTACTGGATTCGACTCATAAAAGAAGTTAGAGGGGTTGAGGAAGAAGGTGTAATGGTGGAGATGACAGGCGTCCTGAAAAAATGCTTGAACTCAATCTATTTTTATTCATCTCGTTTTTTATTTTTATTCATCTCTTTTTCTTCGGGGCACCCATTACATCCACCACTCACGCCACCCATTCAGCCTATAACCAGGAGGGCATGAGGGTATGCGAGCAGTGAAGGCACCTTCAGGGACGCAGGCAAGCATCCTCTGGTTTAAGATCAGGCAGATTACCTATATCCCGCCGAAATCTGCGAAGAGCACTACCTTCAGAGTATCAGGGTATCTAGAACATGAAAATGAGAAATGAATTATTATATTTAAGGTATAAATACTTAAATCATCATTTGGCATACTTCAGGCATAAATGTGTAAGTCCCATGATAGGAGGGGTCCTCATTATATGAGTCACCAAAATGCTGAGAGAGATAATAAAGATCAGTTTAAACGGATGAGAGGGGAGGGGGTTGGGGGAAACTATTTTGCGCAAACAAAGATTTTCCAAAAGCTTAATAAACTCCGAGCCAAAATAGAAATTTTCAAAGATACGCTCTGGGGTGGTTTGGCAGATGCCCGCGTTAGAGAATAAATGGTATCGGCGGCTGTTATTCTTTCTGGTGTATATGGTGGAGAGTATTATTGCAATCGTGACGCTGTCGTATTTTCCGATGCTCTTTACGGAGTTGGGGTTAGATCCGCGGGTTTATGGGGTGGTAGGGAGTTTAAGCCTGACCCCAATGGTAGTGAAATTCTTTATTGGACCCATTTCGGATCGATTTCCTCTCCGATTTTTCCGGGGGAAGCATCGGGGGTATTTCATCCTGGGGGCGATCATCAACATTATTGCCTTACCCTTTCTCACTCTGAATCCCGTCCAGTTCACCATCCTGTTCGGATTGGTCTGGTTCTTGCAGACGTTTGGTCTGGCGGTAATGGATATTATGGCGGACACCTTTGCGATTGAGGCGAAAGCCATCCAGAATGTCCGAGGGCGCACCGGAGCGAGCCTCTGGATGTTTGCAGGCGTTTTTGTGGGGGGTGGCGTGGCGATCGCGTTCGTCCCGGTGCTGGAAAAGAATCTCTTGGGTGGATTACTGCTATTCTCCGGCTTATCAGTCCTGCCACTCGTAATGGGCCTCCTGCTGAAAGGGAAAGCCGACGAAGAGGAACCCGAGGTGCATATTCGGGAAGTGGTGCGGGCAAATCTCAAACACCCTTTTGTCAAGCTGGGGCTCCTCTTCTTCTTCCTCTTGAACATCGATAAAGGGCTATTGGAGCTCACGCTCGAGCCGTACCTCTATAGCACCTTTGGCATTGATAAGCAGGGCGTAGTAGCAACGGTCTTCCTTATTTCTTTCTTAGGAGTAGCCTTGGCAGCGGTCGGCTATTTCTTCATTGATAAGGTTCAGAAACCCCGCCTGCTGATGATTATCAGTACCATTTATTTCGTTCAATCTTTCCTCCTCTTTTACTTCATTACAATGGGGACGATTACGAAGGAATTATTTATTCTGCTCTACGCCATCATTGCCGCCGTCTCGGGGCTGTCCTACGTCACCTATACGGGGCTCTTCTTCGACCTCTCCGACCCGAAAGCCGCCGGGACGATGATCGCACTCTATTTCAGCGTGACGAACTTGGGCATGGTCATCGGCATCGCTGTGGGCGGGTTCCTGACGATGGCAACGATCTACCTGATCGTGGCGATCATCTGCGCGCTGCGGATCCTCCCGTTATCCCGGATTAAGGTGCAGGAGGTCGAAGAGACCTTCTATAAAAGCGAGGATGACTCTGGAAATTGAAACCAAGAATGAATACAAACCAAGTTGGTTCAAGGTTATTTAAATGTCGACCGAAGGTGGTAGAAAGAAAGAGGAAAAATTAAAATCGCGAGTGAAATTACTCGAGAAGTTTGATTGTCTATGCTGTGTAATGCCATAGGCGATGGTAGCGCTACATGAGAGCGCGCCATATACTGGGTATAGAGAGAAGGGATGGAAATGATCGAAAAGGAAACACGGGATTTATTATTAATAGATCTGAAAATAGTGAGGGTGACCTTCAATATTAATAATCAGCGAGTTGAAACTGCCGCTGCGCTAGAAGTTCTAGGGTCCTACCCAATAACGCCGATTGGGACAGATTTCGGGTCGGTAGAGCTGGAGTTTTCCGAGGAAGCGTTGGTTCGCCTTCTGAGATTAATCAACCTTCTCTGGGATACAGAAGGGACGCAGATTGTGCTCGAACCGCATGTAATTAACAGCAGAAGGGTTCCTGCGGATCAAGCGAAGACGCAGTTGGCTAATGCGTTCCTTAAACAGTTATTCGGGGAGCGAAGGTTGCCGGTATTAGAACATTTAGAGAGGTATTTCATCGCAGCAAGTACTAATGAGAACCGGCAGGAAGATCGAGCCCTCCTCACTGCGCTGGTCGGATTAGCCCTATGTTTTAAGGAGCGAATTATTTACAATCGCGGACAGTTAAGACGGAGTAGTGAGCTGGCCCGAGAAGCACGGAATTATATAACGATCGCACGGCAGGGCTGGGCGTTTTCGTTGTTTCAAGGGTTTTGTTTGACGCTTATGAGCTTTAGCTATGGGTTTCAGGGGAATAGAACCAGAGCACAGCGATTCTTGGAGGAAGCCAGAGGGATTTATGTCGACATTGCAAGCAACCTCGAAGAAGTCGAACATTTACTCGACCTATGAGTTACATCTAGTACGATAGATGTGATAACTACTATGAAATGCAAAGATGGTTTGTTTGTACCTGGTCCCCAGTTTCACGGATATTCGGTTCCTCGGACCTTTTATAGAGTATGAGGATTATCTGCAACCCCTGCTGGAAAAGGTAACGTGGGAGGTGGAGCCGCTTGGCGAAATGCATGTTATCTTGCATTTTCTTGACTATAGTCTGCCGAATCGGTGGGGCAAACCTGGTTTCGTGGCGATCCCACCCCAAGATTGGACCATCACGAAGCAGGGGTACCTCCGATGAGGATGGTGTGCGTATCATGTGAAATACCCTAAAGAAAGAAGGAGAAGGAAGTTAAAACTTTGAGGAATGTCACGAAGAAGGCGAAAGAACGGTTCATTTTGAAATTGCTCGCCAAGAACCCGCTCTTTCTCGAGCGCGGGAATAGGTTGCCATAGAGTGTATGGAATTCGGCTAAATCTATTTTTTTCATTCGAAGCTTCTCCTTCACCGCATTGACCGATTCCTCTAGAATCCGCCATTTCCTGTTCAACCTGCGAATTTTTAAGGGCCATGCTTCCCAATTCAAAAAAACTTTAACAGCGGGGAGAGCCGAAGTGAATATCTCCATTTTCGGTATCTTATCAATTGGATCTCCCAGTTCCATCGCATTTAAAATACGATCTTCAGATGATACCATGTAAAACAGCACCTATCCAAGATAACTCAATTTCTTTATTTACATAATCGTTAGCAAAATTTTGTTAAATCTCTCTTTTTTCCTCCCTTTTTTTCACATAAATATAGCAAAAAAATGTGTATCTTTTTAATCACATTTCATTAATTGAGATTGAATAAAACAAAATTGGTAGGTTTAAATCCGATTATTATTTGTTTATAGAGAAGGTCTCTGGTGATTCAATAGAATCACGCATAGATATTAATACTAAGAGGGAATATAATATTATTCAGCAAAATATTTACTTGTTGGAAAAGAGAAAAGAAATTAAGATTTTATTCCACTTTATAATGATAAAACTCCAGTGAGAAATATAAAGAGGCTGAGAAATTTGAGGAAAATACCAACCCTTGCCTTTATTTTTATATTAATTCTTACCTTACTTAGATTTCTTCCCTATAGTTTGATAAACAATCAAAAAAGCTATACGGCTCTAGCAAACGAGCCGGGGAAATTAAGGATTAACTCTGCGGCCCAGTTACTATGGGCTAAAGTATGGGGCGGTCCGAAAGAAGATATCGGAAGGGGGGTGGCAGTGGATTCAAACGGCTCCTTGTATTACATCGGTAATATGGGTATTGAGGGGTATCCATACCCATCAGGTAATTTAACTCTATCTAAATTTTTTTCTAATGGGACCCAGGCATGGCAGGTCTCCAGCTCAACCATTGAAAACGCCGCGGGAGTGGCGGTGGACAAGGACGGGTTCATTTACTGTGTAGGAAAGAGTTTATGCAACCTGATGCTGGTCAAATTTTTTCCCAATGGGACCGAGATATGGGAAAAAAATTGGTGTGATGTTGGTGCTTTTTGTACGGGGGTGGCGGTGGATAATCAGGGCGGGATTTACTGTTCGGGCGAGGCTTACTGTTTTGGTCAAACATGGATGATAATCGTGAAATTTTTATCAAACGGGACGAAAATATGGCAATATGATACATTTAATGAAGGTGGGACCAGCATTGGAATAGCTATGAGTAGAGCAGGATATATTTATGGTGTTGGAGCTACTTCATATGCACTCTTCGTAATCAAGTTATCCCAAGAGGGGCAGAGAATCTGGGAAAGATGGCAAAGGTATGATTATAGGCCAGTAGTGGGTGAATTTTTGCCAATAGGAGTTGCAGCAGCTGACAATGACTCGATTTATTGTTTAGGAGAGGCACCTGTTGATTCGGGATATGAGTGGGGAAATCCAGAGTTAATCAAATTTTATCCAAATGGAACTATGGCATGGGATATTTGTTGGGTAGATTTGAACATTACAGTAGATGATAGGTGGGGGGGGTATTATGGTTGTAGCATAACGGGGAATGGGAAGGGATCCATTTACTGTGTGGTCTCTATAAAAGGTCATGAGGGGATTTACACAAATTTAGCGTTAATTAAGGCCTTTCCAAATGGGACCAAGGCCTGGCACACAACTTGGAATGACTCCCAAAATTCTTCTGGTTATGGAGTAGCAATGGATGGAAAAGGAGCTATTTATTGCACAGGGGGTACGGGGCCTTCTTATGGTGAGGATTTTTTACTCTTAAAGTATGTAGAACCGATGGGCCCTAATTCGCCTATTCTACACGAGCCAACCACTGGGAATGAGCAGGTCACCCTTACATGGGAGTCACCTACCAATAGTGGCGGTTCTGCGATTACTAACTATAAACTCTATCGGGGGAATACCACGGGCGCTGAAATCTACCTTACGACCATTGACGCCACCCATACTTACACCGATACGGGCCTAAGGAATGGACAGCCTTACTACTATAGAGCCAGTGCGGTGAACGAATTTGGTGAAGGCCCTCTTTCGAATGAAGTTAGTGCAATCTCTGGAATAACCCCGAGTGCCCCCCAGAACTTACAAGCTGCTGCTGGCATCTGCTCTATCACTCTCACCTGGCAGGCGCCTTCAAATAACGGCACTTTAATGCTGACTAATTATAAGATTTATCGAGGTAATATTTCGGGCGCAGAAATTTACCTTATAACCATTAGTACCAATCTTTATTATACCGATACAGGCTTGACCAACAGGCGTCCCTACTATTATAAGGTGAGTGCGGTGAATGGGGTCGGTGAAGGGGCGCTCTCGAATGAATCCAGCGCAATTCCTATAACACCACCTATTGCCCCCCGGAATCTGGGTGCTGATGCTCTACTAAATAACTCTATTATCCTCTGGTGGCAGGAGCCTTCTAGCGATGGCGGTTCCAACATTACTAACTACAAAATCTATCGAGGGAACTCTTCGGGCGCTGAAATCTACCTCACAACTATTGGTAACAACCATTTTTACAATGATACGAGCTCAAAGGACAGGCATCGCTATTATTATAAAGTGAGTGCGGTGAATGGAATCGGCGAAGGGGCACTCTCGAATGAAATTAATGCCACTCCCAGAACAATTCCAACTGCCCCTCAGAATCTGCAGGCGATTGCCAGAAATGCCTCTATCCTCCTCACTTGGCAGGCGCCTTCCAGTAATGGCGGCTCCGTTATCATTAATTATAAAATTTATCGCGGGAGTGCCTCGGATGCTGAAACCTATCTTACGACTATTGGTAAGATTCTCAATTATACAGATATGGGTTTAAGTAACGGAATAACATATTATTACAAAATCAGTGCCGTGAATAGGCTAGACGAAGGCCATCTCTCGACTGAAGTCAATGCCACACCCGCAACAATACCATCCGTTCCGCAATGCCTACAAGCGCTTACGGGAAACCGCCAAATTACCCTTTCGTGGCAGGCGCCTTCCAGTAATGGTAACTCCGCCATTATTAATTATCAGATTTATAGAAGCGAATCCTCTGGGAAGGAAAGTCTGCTAACAACCCTCGGAAATGTCCTGACCTATGTTGACCAAAATTTAACGAATGGCCACTTATATTATTATAAGATTAGTGCGATAAATGGAATAGGGGAAGGGGGCTTATCAATAGAAGTAAATAATATCCCAGCTACAAAACCAAATGCACCTGACCATCTTCTGATCCGCGTAGAAAATGGGAAAATTGTCATTTCTTGGCAAGTGCCCGCGGATAATGGCGGTGCATCTATTATTGGCTATAATATATATCGCGGCACCTCGTCTGGCAACGAAACTTTTTTCCTAACTATTGGCAATCTCTCCAGCTTTCTGGATGCCAATTTACTTAGTGGGCAAACCTATTACTATCGGATCACCGCAGTAAATGCAATGGGAGAGAGTCCTTACTCAGTCGAAGTAGTTGCTATGGTTTATTTTTCGGGAAATGAAAACCAATCCTTTTATCTAATCATCATTCTTTTACTTGGGGTAGTGGCGCTAGTGACTTCAGGCTTTATGATCTATCTTAACCGAAAAATACAACGCCTCGAAAGTACAATTACTAAAAAATCGATAGAACTATTGGGTATTAAAGCAGCACACGTGGGGAAAATGCTTGCAACGGAGCCACTTGCAGTGAAAAACCAATTGAGCCAGTCTTCAATTCCAGAGACTCACAAAGAATATTTATATGGTAAGATTTCAGCGAATAAAGCAAGAATCCTTTTAAATTCCTTAATATTAAGGTTGAATAGATTATATAAACTGGACAAACGGGCAGAGGCGTTAGTCTTACTTGAAACTTTAATTGAAATCGCAGTATTCTTAGGAGATACCAATAAACTCGATAATCTTCTGGGCAAATACGAAGAACTTCAGGAAAAACAATAAAAGATTTTTGCTCAATAATAAAAGCTATTTTATTTTCGTTTATTTATATTGAAATTACTAGAAATCTCAAAAAAATTAGTTGAATATGAGAACTATGCGAGTTTCATTATTGAGAAAAAGTTAAATTTTCATGAAGAATCGTAGGTTTGTATTAAAGAAATAGTTTTGAATGGAGAGTTAAATCTTGAGTGAAATCATTCTAACCCCCAAGGAATTACCGAATATCCCATTAGAAGTCGAAATATCTCCAAATACTGTAGCCAAAAAAAGTATTGATGAAATAGCCCAAATAAAGATTTTAAAAGGGAATCGAGAGAAAGAGTTAGGCGAGTTTTTTGATATTGAAGGAGAATCTGCAGAAGAGCCAGCAGAAATAAAAATAATAATTAATGGGAGTGTGGATCGAGTAAAATTCTTAGGGGCAGGTATGTCGGCAGGGGAAGTTCTAATAAAAGGGAATGCAGGGATGCATACTGGAGATGATATGAAAGGCGGTAAAATAACAATAGAAGGCAATTGCGCGGATTTTTGTGCCATGGAGATGAAAGGGGGGGAATTTGAGGTACAAGGTTCCGCAGGGAATTATCTTGGAGGCGCAAAGCGAGGAACCTGGATGGCCAGTTCCAAGGGCAAAATCGTGGTGCATGGAAATGTGGGTAGTGAAGTCGGTTCTTGGTTAAACGGCAAAGCGATGTTAATTCATATAGAAGGTAATGCAGGCGCATTTTTAGCGACTCATATGAATGCGGGAATTGTTATTGTTGATGGAGATGTGGATCCGAGAGTGGGGGGAGAGATGAGTGGGGGAATTATAATTATTAACGGGAAACTCGCCGAAATTTTACCATCCTTTAGTTATGTGGGAGAAGTGGGTGAAATTCAAATAAGTGAAGAAGAAACAATCACAGGGGACTATCTGAAATTTGAGGGTGATTTTGCAAGTCTCCCATCAACTGCAAAAACAAAGGGCGAACTCTATCTGAATAAGGAAAAAAATCTTGATTTGATTCCAAAATAATTTCTTTTTTATCTTTATTGCTTGAAGTCCATTCGTTTCTCACTTGCTTAACAACCAGAAAGAATTACCATAATCATTTTATCATTTTATTTTTACTCTAGCTTAGAATGAAATATTATTATCCATATATCACAAATACGAATGATTGTCGAAAATGTCTTGAGTGCGCAACGAGCTGTCCGGTTCAAGCAATTGAGTATGAAAAAGACTGGACGCTCGATGAGCGACAATGCAGTGATTATCAAAATAAGATTCATGATGTATGTATAAATTGTATGGAAGCATGTAGGAAAAAGATTATTCAGTTAAGATAAATAAGATGCTCCAAAAGATCTGGGGTCTTAAAATGGATTTTTATAAATCGTTGGTCCCTCAAAGAGAAGTTCTAGTTAATATTGGTAGAACGATTAATTTAGAGAAGACCACGCGGTATGGGAAATTCTCGAATGAATATTTGGAAAATGCTGCAGTCGTTTTAATTCATCCGAGTGATTTGAAGATGCTTGGAATGAAAGAAGGGAGTGTGAAAGTAACCACAAAAACCGGATCCGTGGTTTTAAAAGCCATAAAAAATGAATTTGAAACAAGCGAGGGGATTATTGTCATTCCGAATGGTCCTTGGGCAAATCGCCTTATAAATGAAGACATTTATCAACGGAATCAGTTGTGGTTTAAGGCAACTATTACAACCACGAAGGAGGAGGTTCCAACGCTAGAAGCGATCCTGAAAGAGTTAGAGGAGGCAACTTAAATGCCAGTTTCTGCCTTTCAAATTTATAATCTGCTGCCAAAAACCAATTGTAAGGACTGCGGAGAATCCAGTTGCATGGCATTCGCCGTGAAATTATTAAGTCGTGAGAGAAAAATTGAGGAATGCCCATATTTGTTGGAACCGAAGAATAAAGCGAATTATGAAAAATTAGTTGAGCTTCTTGTACCAGTTGGAAATGTTTTGGAAACTGGGATTACCTTAGATACAGACCTTTGTACTGGCTGTGGTAATTGCGTAGTTGCATGCCCCCCAAATGCGAGAGCCTGTGAAGAATGTAAAGAAGGGGAGGGACCAAGTCCAGATAATGAAAATGTACTTTTTAGGGTAGTAGATAGTAAAGCCGTCATCCAAAATATACAAAAATGCCGCCGGTATGAGCCGCCCATCACAAATTGTAGAATTTGTGAAACCTATTGCCCCACTCGAGCCATTCGAATAGTGAGGTAATACAATGCCAGAAGTCAAAACGAACTTGGTATGCACAGGTTGTTCGCTTTTATGTGATGATATCGCCGTTGAGATTGAAAATGGGAAAATAATAAAGACGCATCATGTTTGTGCGCGGGGTTATGGACGATATTATCAGGTAGATTTTCAATATCGCATCTTTAAACCCCTTGTTAAGCATCAGGGCAAATGCCAGGAACTGTCCTATGAAGCGGTGATATCTAAATCGCTAGAGATGCTGCAAGAGGCGAAGCAACCCTTTTTCTACGGCTGGGCCTCAGCTACGTCGGAAGCCCAACAAAAGGGAATTCAACTTGCCCAAAGATACAAGGGGATCATTTATTGCCCTTCAAATGTTAACATTGGCACTGCAGTCCAACAATTCTTACAGAAAGGCATTGAAGTCCCGAAACTCCCGTCAATTAAAGATAATGTGGATTTATTGATTTTCTGGGGGTGTAATCCAACCGCATCGCATATCCGCCTACTTAGTAGATATGCATTATTGGCACGGGGTACCAATACAAACCGTGGAATTGAAGATCGCCGTGCAATCACTATTGATATCAGGACTACAGATATGTCGAAATTCTCTCAGATCTTTCTGAAAATTACACCGGGTGCGGACAGCGAGCTCTTGGAAAGTTTAATTCAGATTCTTGACGGAAAATCATTAGATGAAGAGCGTATTGCTAGTATATCCCGGAAAGATATCTATGATATTGCCGGATATTTAAAAGATACGCGATTTGGTGTTCTATTCTTCGGTAATGGTTATTTGAAAACCCCCGAAAATATGGAAACCCTGTTTCGATTTGTCGAGATGCTTCAAGAAAAAGGAGTGAATTTTGGGGCTATTCCGTTGGATGGGGGCTTCAATGCGATCGGCTTTGCTATGAATTTAA
>Ga0315310_10000291_pt1 | contig 32381 bp, 24 predicted proteins | sample TDP5_MG_FD_203630 | JGI IMG/M metagenome (GOLD analysis project Ga0315310, IMG submission 203630) | Freshwater sediment microbial communities from Lake Towuti, South Sulawesi, Indonesia - TDP5 | ecosystem: Environmental > Aquatic > Freshwater > Lake > Sediment | place: Indonesia: South Sulawesi...
TCTAAGTTCTCACTTTTGTAAAACATTACAAACATATGGGCACATCACTAATAACTAAAATTTATAACACAACTAATATTCAAAAATCAGCAACAAAAGAAAAGGTGATCACTTATTTCTACCCGCAAATTTACTGCGCACTCCATTATTGTACTTGTTATTCTTGCCATAGTTATCCTTAACTTAGCCAATCTTTCTTTGAAACTTTCACTGCATAGGGTAACCATTCCCTTCTTCTATGCCACTTTCAGCATACTCTTTGTTCTCGCTTTGACTGCATCTTTCTACTACTTATCTGAGCGAGAGTTTTCACCAGTTTATTCGATCAAAAACCTAGTTTTATTATTTGCAGGGGTAGCTCTCGTCGCTATCATGTATTGCTATCTTTTCGACCCACTAGAAATCGTAAAATTTCCAAGAACCGACTTTGGTTTGGCTTTCTTCAGCTTCATAAGCTTCCCTGTCATACTGCTTCATCGATTTCTCGAAAGCACCAGTCTGCAGATTCCCACGTACGTGGGAGTTTTCCTCGGTATATGTCTCATCCTAGCCGCATGGGCTTCTATAGCTAAAATCGGAAAAATCGCTCTAAAAAGGCTCCAAAAAGGCGTTTCAGTTGCCTCGCGACCAACAGAATTTGAACCAGAAATGAAATCTAGCAGGTTAACTGAAAAGTTGGCTCTATTCATACTTGTGCTCGCCACGATCTTAATTCAGGTCGTTCCTCTACTCACTTTGCAGACACCCGTCGGCGGAGCGACCGCCTATTACATTGGCGTAATGCAACGAAACCCGAACACACCCATATCTCCCGATTCTCCATTTGCATATCTAACCCTAATAGAGCTGGGAATAGTCGTTGCCATGAATTATCCGCTAGTCCTAAGTCAGTCAAAAATGGTGGGGCTCGTTCCTGTAGCTCTTCAAGTAGCCACCGTAATTACAATGTACAGCTTGGCTAGAAACTTAACTAAGAATAACAAAATCGCCATCGTTGCGGCAGTTTTTACCGCTTTCACAATAAACGAAGTCATTTACGCCTACCGAGATCTAATGGCTACACCATTACTTCTAACAGCATTACTTGCTTACAGCAAGATGTTGCAAACAAGAAAGTCAACTTATACGCTCTCATTTATCACATTAACATTTGCAACCTTGGCAACCCATTTAATTCCTACTCTAATCTTATTCACAACCATAATTTCATTTGTAACGCTCCAGCCAGTTTTAGCGACTAATAGAAAATCGTTACGCCATTTCTTAACAATCATCACCTTGCTTGGCTTGGCAGCAGTGTTAATCACTCCAGTTACACAGGTATATGGGTGGAATCTTTGGACCGTATTTGGACCTTGGCCTCATGACCCCCAAGTTTCCGTATTTAAACTGACCACCATCACTAGAGATGGAAAAGATGTGATGTTGTTTGTTTTCGCGGCAATCGGGCTTCCTTACTCACTGAAAGCAAGAAAAGACGAAGACATGCTTCTGCTCACATGGCTTCTGGCAACATTCATCCTAGCCAATCAAACCTTGTTCCACGTGTACTTCGTCACAATAGATGATGAAGTGTTCCCTAGATTTCTACTCCGCCTATGTCTACCCCTAGGTCTCACCGCCGCAATCGGTATAGTAAAATCCGCATTTACATTATCGGAAACAAAGATTACAGTTGAAAAACCTGCTCGGGGGAAACTGGCAACGACTACGGCTGTAATCTTAATTGCTGTGGTGCTTGTGGTTGCTGGTTTGTCCGCTTTTATTACCATTTCAAAATTTACACCCCACGCCGGGCAAGGAGACTACTACGCGGCATTATGGCTGGGCGGGCATTCACCCAAAAACAGTACGCTAGAAACTTATTACTTTCAAGACAGGCAGGTGTACACAGCGCTAATGCATCTCTTCCAACCTGGCACTCCAGCTGAAAACGTTTATTTCGTACAAATTAGACCAGAAGCGATGTTCCAATATAATTGGAATCAAAACCCAGTCGACAAGGTTTACTCCTCACGTGAAGACACTATAAGGTTCTACTACCGTGAAAATGGAACAATTTGAACGCTCAGAACGATTTTCGGATGGACTAAATACATATGACCACTCTAAATTACAACAAACGCCAATCAAGGCGGGACACCAGAGGCATTATTAGAACTTAAATTCAACTATCCTCAGAAGAACGATAGCCATTTCATGTGCCGAGGAGATTCTTGTTGAGTACACAGCCAAGCCCAAAAAGGGTAATTTGCATAATTCCGGCGTACAATGAAGAAAAAACCGTGAAAACTGTTGTTAAACAAGTGCGAAAATTTTGCAGTAGCGTCATAGTTGTCAACGATGCTAGCCAAGACCGCACTCGAGAAGAAGCAGAAAGTGCTGGAGCCTTAGTAGTTGATCACGTCGTCAACCTCGGTGTCGGCTCTTCAATCGAAACCGGATTTAACGTTGCTCTTCGCCACGGGGCGGACATAGTCGTAAGCCTTGATGCCGACACACAACATGATCCAGCTGAAATTCCAAAACTCACTGAACCCATTTTAAAAGGGGAGGCCGACATCGTAGTTGGTTCCCGTCTTCTTACTGGAGCTGAGACTATGCCTTTAATAAAGAAAGTCGGAAACAAAATTTTAAGTGGGCTTACCTCAGCTCTTTGCGGGTGTTCGATCACTGATTCGCAGTGCGGATATCGAGCCTATTCTCGTGAAGTTTTATGGAAATTAATGCCGCTTCCTAAAGGCTATAGTTGGGCTTCTGATAGCTTCACTAAAGCTAGGAAATACAACTTCACCATCAAAGAGGTCCCCATAAAGACAATCTACAATCGCAATCTTAAACGCGCCAAAGGGACAGACGTAGTCGTAGGTGTGAAAATTCTCCTAGACCTCCTTAGATCCAAACTCGAATGAAAATCGCTAAGAATCCCACTCCTATCTTGTTTCCTCTTTTTCCTCGTCTTTTGTGTTACGTAGGGCAATTTGTTGAACAACTCTGGTCAGGTTGCGATCCAACTCACTAATTTTGACGTATAACCGATGTACCAATAGAAACAAGATGAAAATGGCGCAGATAGTTACCAAATGCACTGGCAAGCCAACCTGTAGAAATACGGTTGCAAACTCATAAAGTGGCGGGTATGCCGTAGAAACCACTATCAACAACCAGATGAAAAGCCAAACAACCACTCCTCCTCTACTTAGGCGTCCTCTACGGCGTTCCCAAATCGTAAAGAAAATCATTAATACACCAAAAACGAGCAGAACGAGCGCAAAGAGTTCCAATTTCATCCCACTCCTAAAACAATTGTTAAGCCCCTATTAATTAGAATAGTTACGAATCTAATGTTCACTATCATAATTAGATCTTCTAAGAGATTCCACAGACTTCCAATCAAGCCCAAAAATCAATCTGAAATAAAGAAGAAACATAATAAAAGAAAAGCAAAATCCCAAAATAGTCAATATGAGAGCGCCGGAAAAACTCGGCATCATTATGATTTGTCCCTGAACCTGAGGTGTTTGACTGAATGGCTTTACAAGTCTTGCCAGTTGAACCAGAGTAGATCCAATCCAGGGATAAGCTGGCAAAAGATAAAATGGAAAATTCTTCTGCGCATATATCAGCGCAACTATTGAAGAAGCTCCATAAAGCCACTTTTTGACACGACCCTCAATGCAAACGATTATAAAAAACGGTAAAGCCCACACAAAGTACTGCTCACAGATAATGCGAAATGAAAGGAACAGAGCGACAAGACAGGAAAGTTCGGATGCGGCTAGATCAGAGTATACCCTCCCAAACCTTGACTTACCAATGACCGAGAAAGTTAGCGCCATGATGCATAGCATCACCCCATCCATAATGAGCGTTTGAAAATTAACATCTAGAGGCATCAACAATGAGATCGTCCAATACGTTAAGCCGAACCCAAAAAACCCAAAGAACGAAGTGGGAGTGTAAAAGTAGCTAGAAAAACCCACGAGCTGCAATAGTGAATTTTGACTCCAAAGTAGCCACAATTGCGGGCTTCCAACTAACACGCAAAATAGAAGGAATACAAACAGAAACTTCAGCCACTCCCTTCGCCAACTGGTTCTCCACATTCTTAGAAAGAATATAAAAATAGGAACCAAAAATAGAAGCGCATACAACTTGTATAATGCAGAAATGGCTAGACAAATCGCAGAAAACTTCGTTCTCCTTCTAATCAAAAGTAAAAAAGACGCTGCTGCGAATAACGTGGGTAAGGTATCGTACTCTCCCCACCCACATGAGATCCAGATCAAAAACGGATTCAAGAACCAAAGAAAAGCAGCTCTCTGAGCATCTATTAGCTTTTCCGTGAGTTCTTCAACTGCCTTGTAAACGATGAATGTCGCTAAAATATCTGAAATAAGAAGGGGAATCTTAATTACGAAATTGAATAATGGGCCTGGAACATATTTTATGTTCCACCCTGGGTTTAGCTCAACTGGGATAGCGTTTACAGGAATAGCCTCCATGTGAAAAATTGTTGAAAGCCAATGGTACAGGTAAGCTAAGGGAATAACTGTGTATTCCCACAATGGAGGAAAAATGTAGACTTTTGCAAACGGTCCAATCTTTACCATTTCCCCGGCCACTATATACCAGCCGTATATATCAAAAGGATGAGCAAAAAACGGCATCAAACAAAGCCGAGCAAGTATGCCAACGATTAGTATATTTCGCAACCTCAATTTCGGTCACTTTGCTTAAGCTTTATTGATGCCTCTATCCTACAGCTATCGTATTTGCAGATAGGGCTGTACGTACATATCACTCAGCTTCTCTCTTCAAAGAAAACATTTTAATAATGAGCCACATCCAACCACCTACAGTAATTGAAGCGCCCATGATGAAGAGCTCTTTGAAAGATGCACCGAGTAAAAGCCCGGTTAAACAAATTATTCCTCCCAGAAATATCACGACATAGTCGTGGCGCATGAACGCGGTACGCTTGTATAGAAATGCTAATGCCTTCTGTAGGGGCGCCAGAATGAACATTGATATACCGTTACATGAGCGCCTCACGCTTCCTGGCGGAGCATACAAAAAATAGGCGATCAATAAACTGAGGAAAATTAAGCAGCCGCCACTCTCAAGAAATCTAGGCATGGCAAATCGGGAAGCAGTTATTATGAACATGAATCCCAACAAAGCTATGAAGGCGGCATACCATAGGAAACCCCATTTTACTATATTTGAAAGGTTAACCTTCTGCCCATAACAGCCGACACTTATGAACAGGGCAAGTAAAGTAGCCTGAAACGGGATAAGGTTGAAGGGACTGATGTATTCGACACGTATGCTGGCGATACACCGCCAACGTAAATTCCCGCTAATGGCGATCCATACGTTCTTTGGCTTCATTATCAGCACGATGTAAATCTCTGGCAACTCTGGAATGAAAACTGTGTATTCCTTAAGAAGATCCGTGATGTCAATTTCGAAGTTGTTCGGAACTCTGCATTTTGCCATTTTTACTTTTACAAGATTGTCGTTAAAATATATCCTAATTGGACGGTCTACAATATCTCCCGCTGACTCCATCTGAATTCGAAGGACAGCCTTAACTAAAGCTTCTTTGCTTATCCAAGGATGTTGAATAGATAATTTTCTATACAGCACTTGCTTTACGGCGGTGGTTCCGCGCTCATCAGGAACTGTTAATTCGCCATTAAAAACCTCGTACGTATTAGTGTTATAGGAATAAAAACTCATCAGGTTCATTAGGACTATTACTATTGCGAAGCAAACACCGACAACAATTTTTTTCCTACTGTATCGGCACACTTAAACCCGCGGCTTCGATTTTGATAAGTCCAAAAAAGGTTTTAGACAGTAAGCGTATACTACAGTTATCCCTAAATACATAAGAAAATTACCAAAAAAACTTCCTACCAGAGCGAAGAAAATACTGATCAAAATAATAGCCCCAATTCCGTACTCTTTAAGACTGAAAAGCACAATTAACCCTCCCAACACAACATATGATAGCGCAACATCAATATTTTCATTCAAAATCACGTTGCCATATCCTACACTCGATAACAAAGCCGCAATAAGAGGGGCGACCCACTTTAGCTGCGCTCTTCTAAACTTACAAACGCCCTTAAACTGATTGCAAAGTACATGTATTCTCTTCTTCACTATTTTCATAACATAAACCTCAGCTTACTGTCAGGTAACCAACAAATTATCGTTAATTGATTATTCATAACATTAGTTTCTTTGGCATATATTTATCCGTAAGCGTCTCAATTTCACAGTAGTAATAGACAATGTTAACCATTAAAATTCGCTGTATTTGCTGCTGAAAAGAACTGTTTCATTTGTGCGATAGAACTTTAATTAACTTGTCATCTGGTTATTTTCTAGATACTCATTTTCCAAATCAAAATTCGACGTTAAAAAGTCATCGTAAAAGCAAGTGAACTATTAAAACTTAAACCGAAATATCAATTAACTCTAGCGTACGACAAGCATTTTTAGTATTTGATGGTATAGGCGGCTTAAACAGAATGACTCATATACCAGTCTGTGAGCCGAAGCTTGGTGAGAAGGAACTTCAATACGTTATTGAATGCGTTAAATCAGGATGGATTTCTTCTAAGGGTCAAAACATTACGAGATTTGAAGATGGATTTAGTAGATACTGCGGAGCCAAGTTCGGTGTTAGTACCACTAGCGGTACAACTGCTCTTCACCTCGCTCTAGCGTCACTTGGCATAAAGACCGGCGACCAAGTTGTTATACCGTCATTTACGATGATTGCCACAGCCAACGCAGTTACGTACACAGGTGCTGTGCCAGTACTAGTAGACTCCGAGTTGAACACATGGAACATCGATGTATCAAAAATTGAGAGCAATATTACCAAAAAATCGATGGCTATCATGGTAGTTCACACCTATGGACACCCAGTTGATATGACTCCGGTGTTAGAAATCGCTGAGAAAAAATCACTGTATGTAATTGAAGACGCTGCTGAGGCCCACGGGGCAGAATACATGGGAAAAAAGGTTGGTGCTCTAGGGGATATCGGATGTTTTAGTTTTTATGCGAACAAAATAATCACTACTGGCGAGGGAGGAATGCTGGTTACAAATAATGAAGAAATCGCTGAAAGAGCTAGGCTTCTTCGAAATCAGGCATACGAGAAAAAAAGACGTTTTTTTCATCGGTTCATCGGTTTCAACTATCGCATGACAAACCTACAAGCAGCCGTAGGCTTAGCTCAGCTGGAGAAAATAGATGATTTCGTAAACCGCCGAAGAAGCAATGCCTACTACTATAATTCCCTTCTCGAAGATGTAAATGGTCTGGTTCTGCCATCAGAAGCTGGGTGGGCAAAGAATGTTTATTGGATGTACTCAGTTCTCATTAAGCCTGAATTTGGAGTAAAAAGAGACAAATTAATGAGTATTCTACTGAAGAGGTATGGCGTAGAGACTAGACCATTTTTCTACCCGATCCATTTACAACCCGCGTACTTTGGCTTATTTAAAGGGGAAAAATACCCGGTGGCTAAGGAACTTTCTGATAGAGGTGTAAACTTACCATCTGGTAACACTTTATCAAAAGAGCAAATAGAGTACGTTGTCGACGCGATCATATCTGCAAAAAGCGCTCATGGAGGTTGAATCTGATTTGCCGGATAGGCTAGGATTTGCTGTGGTAGGTTGCGGTAACATGGGGATGAAAAGAATAAAGTCGATCTTAGAAAATCAAAACCGTTGCCAATTGGTTTGCATAGCTGATATGGACGTTGAAAAGGCTAAATCTGTTGCAAAAGACTTTGGGTGCGAGTACTACACTGAGTACATGAATGTCGTGGGCAATCCAGACGTGGAATGTGTGGTAGTCTCTACGCCCAATAAATTTCATGCTCCAGTCTCCATAGCTGCGTTAAAACATGGTAAACATGTTTTGTGTGAGAAACCTCTAGCTAGGAATCCAAAAGAAGCCATCGCCATGGTTAAAGCAGCTCTAAAGAATCATACTTTTCTGAAAACGGGGTCAAATGTCCGATTTTTCCCCAGCGTACTGAAAGCCAAAGAGCTCCAAGATAAGGGTGAAATAGGAACTGTTCTCTTTCTTAGAGGTTGGATAGGCAATTCAGGATGGCATTTGAAAAACTTGTGGTTTACTGATCCCGATATGGCAGGCGGAGGCACGTTTCTGGATAATGGCACCCATATGCTTGATCTGGTCAGATGTTTCTTGGGAGAGGTTAGCGAATGCTTGGGTTTCGCTTCAACGATGTTTTGGTCTGTGAAGCCATTAGAGGACATCGCACTAGGCGTTTTCAAGACATTAAATGGCAAGCTCGCTTTCATACAATCTTCATGGTTTGAGTGGGCGGGCTATATCTACATGGAGGTATATGGAACTGACGGCTACATTCGAATAGACAATAGAGACCAAACTTGCAAAACAATTTTGGGGAAAAAAGATGGAAGTAAGCGCATCTTCGACTACTCGCTTCAACCACCTGTCTCCTACAACCTTGAACTCAAACATCTCATCGAATCCATTCAAGGAGCAAAGCAACCCCTGCCAAGCGGCTATGATGGTCTCAGAGCCGTGCAGATGGCTTGGGGGGTCTACGAATCATCTAGAACTGGCAAAAAAGTTACAATATATAAGGAACAAGAAAAAGCGCTTAACCAGAAACATGCTTCGATTTTTTCAAAGAATTGACCACCAACTCACATGCTCTTTCATATTTATTTACTAACCTATTCCAGTCGTAGCGTTCAGCCCTCTTTAACCCTTTTTTAACCAATTCTTGGCGAAGCTTTTCATCGTGTGCAACTTCTAAAATTTTTTCAGCTAATAGGTCTGATCTGCCTAGCGGAACTATCACCCCACTATCACCAATTACTTCAAATTTGCCTGTCGGAGAAGTTGCCAAAACTGGAACACCTGAACTCATGGCATCGATGATTGTAATTAAAGTTTCGTCCGGCGGAAACTCGGTAACCACAAATAAGTCAGCGGAGCGATAGTAAGCAGGAAGGTCCTCAATCTTAACTGCTCCGGGAAGAATCACATTCTTTTGCAGACCATATTTTTCAATCAACTTCTCCAACTTTGACCTTTCAGACCCTTCGCCAAGAACTATAAACAGGAAATTAGTGTCTTTCTCGCACACTAGCTTTGCAGTCTCAATAAGCACTGGAAGATTCTTCTGCGGAGCCAACCTACTGACCGATAGCACTACCTTCTTGTCATCATCGAAGGATACTTTATAGCCGTCAGGTCTGAAACGCGTCCTATCGGTGCCTACTAAACCAATCATTGGTTTATATCCAAACTTCGCATAGCATTTTTCTATAACAGTTTGCGAATTCGCCAGCTGCAAATTTGCATACCTCGCTTCCATAGCCTCTAAATCCGTATATCCTTCAAGAAAAAACAAGTATGGCCAACGTAACAACCACTTAAAGATCCTCAATAGGAATGCCTCAGTAAAAAAATGCACAGAAACAATGTCATATCTCACACTCATCAACTTGATCACTAATAGCCTCAAAAACGCCTTAAGTGCAAATAAAGACGTGTACAAAAGAAGCCTTGGATCACCAGTTTCGTAAGAGAAAAGGGATTCACCCCAACTCTTTGAAACTGTCCAAACCTTGATTCTTGGGAGAAGTCCTCTTAGGCAATTCCCCTTAAGAGTTAATATGTGGACCTCATGCCCCTTTCTTGCCAGTCTCTGCGCCAGTTCTCTAATATGCGTCTCAGTTCCACCATATCGTACACCAAACCACCTTTGGAAGAAGAGTATCCGCATGGTAATCACCATCCACATTCGGGCACTTACATGCTCACTCACTTAAGATTAGAAGCAGATTTGTACGCTCTCGCTATAAGTGCTCTCCCTAGACTCGAAAAAACTTAGCGAGCCTCGTGCTATAAATCGTTCCAGTCATATTAAAATTAGCAATGTCTGTAGTGCAACTATCGAGCTTAAACCCATGATTTTTTAATAGGTTGACCAAACTATCTTTCACCACGAGCTTTCACTTCATTTTCGATCTGAAAGAATCTCTAAATGAATCTTAAATTATCGTATAAGAAAAGATAAAATGCCTTTAGCGCCAGTCAAATTTTTCTTTAAATCTTCTAAAGATCTAATTTTACTGATTCTTTTTAATATAAATCTAGGGTTAAAGTAAAATTTTCTATATGCTTCAACTATTAGTCTATAAATTTCTTTCTCCGTCACCCCTGGCGGCGTGTAGACTACATGAGCTCCATCAAAAACTGTCCAATCACTTGTTATATTATTTTTAACAATTTCGTAGAATTCCGATCCAGGATATGGAACTGCTATATTAAACGACGCATAAGAAGGGGATATGGATAAAGCATATTTTATGGTATCTTTAATCGTCTCTACTGTTTCACCGTAATTTCCAATCATGAAATAGCAACCCGCATCAATTTGATTGTCCAGCGTTATGTTAATGATTTCTTTTGCTTTTTCTAGATCTACATTTTTCTTTATCTTTTTTTGAATTTCTTGGCTACCCGTTTCTATACCATATTTTGTGAGGTAGCATCCAGCTTTTTTCATATTTTTTATGAGCTCCCTATCGACGGTATCAACCCTTGAAAGGCACTGCCACGCGATGTCAAGTTTTTCTTCGATTATGAGTTTACAGAGTTCCATTACCCTAGTTTTTGAGAGAGTAAATGTATCATCCCAAAATTGGATGTCGTTTATCCTAAACCTATATTTTATTTCTTTCAACTCTTCCAGTACATTTCTTGGAGATCTTGCTCTCCATATTCGCCCATAATATGTTCTCGTGCTACAGAATATGCACTCAAAGGGGCATCCTCTACTACTTAGCACTAGTGTTTGTGGATTGTATTTGGAGTAAGCAACATAGTACTTGTCATTGGGTAAGAGGTGCCGTGCAGGAAAAGGCAGATTATCTAAATCTTTTATCAGTGGTCTACGCTTGCCAATGCGCACTTTGTTGTTTTCTATAAACGCCACACCATCGATGTTCTTTTCTTCCCCATTTTCTTCTAACGAGTTCACGAGATCTCTTGCGGTGACTTCTGGTTCGCCTATAATCACATACTCCACAGCATTTTCTTTTAGAAACGCCTCAGGATACAAAGAGGGGAAAGGCCCACATAACACTCGGGGTACGTCTTTAAAGACTGAAAGGTAATTGACATCATGAAAAGAAGTCGCGGGTCCCACGATTCCGATGACAACGTCAGGATTTGTAGCAATGAAATTAAGCATTTCTTCCGGTTGTAAATTTAGAGCGGCGCAATCAACAAGTTCGACTAGGTGACCCTCTTTTTCGAGTACTGATGCAATATATCCCAATCCTATTGGTGGGAGGCGTTCATCTGCTTTCCTCCTAATACCTGGGCATCTGCAAACTACAGCATCTAACTGAATGGGCTTATTGGCTGGCGGTGCTGGGTTAATTATAAGTACTCTCAATGTGGCTCAGCACTGTGTATCCAAGAGTTATTATGAAATTAAAATTTTGCTTACGTTACAAAACGTCTCACATTGATCGTGGGTCGTTCGCGAAAATGAAGAAAGCTTGATGCGCTTTGATTGGATATAGGGTTGATTTGGAATTGCAAGAGATCTTAAATAACATATAGAAGGGCTTTTTCAATTGACTAGAGAAACGCGGATAAGCACCCATGCTTCCTTTATGCTGAGCTGTCCAAGTGAAACTTACGAGGCAGTTAAAGAAATTGTGAAGCTGGCTAAAGAGCTCAAGCTGGACTTGGAGCAATTCTTTGTTACTGCGCCCTTTCCGGGGACGGAGCTACATTATACGGTAAAAGAGGGGAACTTGCTGGTAGAGGTAGTGGAAATATTAGGGGCAAACGACCAAAAAGCCAGTAACAAGGACTGAGGAATTGTCGCCAGATGAGTTAGTTTCGCTTAGAAATAGAGCCTATAAAAAATTCTATTTAGGCATCGATTTTATAATGCGTCGCTTACTTGGGATTAGAAGTTTGGAGGAGCTATCATATTCCTTGGATGGTCTTACATCAGTTTTTAGATCGGCCCCTCACTAAGTAGATCAAATAGGTTCAAGGATGGAACGGAAGGAGACGGATTATCAATGAAAATCCTATGCCATATTTCGAATGTTATCAGCGCTGCAAGTTGTCGGCTGTAGATCAGTTTAGATCTCTGCCAATGCGTTATGAGGCGGCGCACATAGTCGAACTTGAAGTAGTCCCTCTTTGCAAGATTTTCTTCAGAAAGAATATTTGATGCTAAATCTTTAAGATTTTTTTCGTATTCATGGTCAAGTGGAACAACAAAAGGATGTTTTTTCCTTTTTACAATGTCAGGAGGAAGAAAATTAGAAAGACATTTCCTAAGGAGAAATTTATCGGTTAGAAAATTCCTTTTCCATCGTATTGGCGCTCGTAATGTAAATTCTACAAGTTCACGATTTAAGTACGGCGTCCTTGCCTCAACAGAATGAGCCATTGAGGTTTTATCCATTCTCAAGAGCTCCGAATTTGGTAGCCAGGTCTCAAATTCTCGTGTAAGTACCTGCTCGAGGAAGGTCTTATCGGTTCCTTCAAAATAAGTCTTAGCCAACTGTTGAACTAGTTGGTATTCAGTCAAATAAAAGTCGAGATTTTTGCTGTAGAGTTCTTTCTTATCTTCTTCGGTGAAGTGTGATACAAGGGTTAAGTAGCACTTAGATCTGTTAGTCGGCGAATCCCCTAAACATGAAATGTATTTAATGATTCTTTCTTTTCCTTCTTTTCCTAATGAGAATGGGTACTCGAAAAATGAGTTCAAAAGAAGTAGCGGCGAGCATTTGATGAGTCTACTCAAAAGTCGCTTCAATATGACTGTTGAGAAAAGCCTATTTCTACACAATACATCAGTAACGTAAATCGGTTTGTGGTGCACGTATCCGCCGAACAGTTCGTCGGCTCCGGTGCCTGTAAGGATGACCGTGACATACTTCTTTGCTAACTCTGACATGAGATAGATCGGAACCGAAATCATTGCGTCACCTAGAGGCTCATCCAAATGCCAGATGACCTTTGGAAGATATTTTAGTAGGTCGTTTGATTCAACTATTAACTCGTGATGATCGGCTTCAAAGAATTCGGCTATCCTTCTGGCATAATGCAGTTCGTCAACGGGTTCTCCAACACCAAAACCAACTGAAAAAGTTCTGACTGGTTCATCAGAAAACTTACTCATGATACCTAATATAGTGCTTGAGTCTATTCCTCCAGATACGAAGACTCCAAGAGGAACATCACTCACTAGACTTGTTCTCACCGCGTCTGACAGCAATTCATGAAAGAATTGTAGATAGTCCGCTCTTTTCTCATAAGAATCTGTCAGATTTCGTACACTCCAATATTGGATAATTTTGTGCCCGCCGTTTCCACAAATCATTATATGACCCGGTGGCAACCTACGAATAGTTTCAAACAGAGTACTGTTTCCGGGAACGAACCTGAAAGTCAGGTAATTGTGTAAAGCAATGTAGTCTATCTTTCTCTCCAGGGAATCTTCTTGTAGAATAGATTTGATTTCACTAGCAAATACCAATTTTCCATCAGTAGTTGCATAATATAGCGGTTTTTCGCCAGCAATATCCCTCGCCAACAATAGCTTTCGTGCGTCGCTATCCCACAATGCGAAAGCAAACATCCCTCTCAATCTATCGGCACAAGACGTACCTAATTCCTCGTAAAGATGCACAATTGTTTCGGTGTCAGAGTTTGTGCTGAACCTGTGCCCACTCCCTTCAAGATGTTGTCTCAATTGTTGATAGTTGTAGATCTCCCCGTTACATACTACCCATACATTTTCGTTTTCGTTATGGATTGGTTGATGTCCTCCTTCTATATCGATCACACTTAAACGCCTAATTCCTAAGCCAATATTTTTATCCAAAAAGAAGCCGAAGTCATCAGGTCCTCGGTAACGAATTACACTGCACATGCGCCTCAATAAGCCTTCGTTGACAGATCCATATATGCCACAGATTCCACACATCGTTGTTTCCTCTTATCACTCAACTAGGAGCGACAAAGAATTGTTTAGTTTTGGTATTTATCAATCCGGTATTCGGTATCAAGATCGGTCAAGGTTATCCTTCTTCAACTGGTTGGCTAAATTTTTCCTTCACGCTTGAAATCATATCCGCTAACAATCCGAAGAGGGCGATCTGCAATCCGCCGACTCCGAGAATAATCGCGAGTAGCAATGTCAACTGATGTTCCAGAACTGAAGCCTTTCCAAAGCTGACAAACAGCCATAGGAGATATAGCCCAAGAATAAAACCTACCAAAAACAAAGCTACGCCGATCACGCCAAAGAAAAGCAACGGATGATAATCTCTGAAGATCTTGACAAGAATCAGAACGAAATTTTTTAGATATTCGGATTTGTGTCTGATTAATCTCGACTCTCCGGAGGTTCTGGCATTGAACATGACAGGGACTTCCATAAATCTCCATTTGTATCTCCCAATTCGCAGTATAGTTTCATGGCTTATTGTGTATGAACTTTCAAAAATTAAAGGCCTTAAAACTTGCCGCTTATAGGCTCTAAAGCCGGTCTGACCATCCGTTAGCGGCAGTTTTGTAAAGAAACGGAGAATTCTTGTCAACACCTTGTTTCCTAATTTCTTCATAAAAGGCATCTTATACTTTATCTCCCCGGCAAACCTAGATCCGAAGACAACATCTGCACTGTCTGCAAGTATTGGTTTGATAAGGCTCGGTATCTCTGAGGTAGCATATTGCCCGTCAGCGTCTAGTTGCACTATGATATCTGCTCCGCGCTCGATTGCTCTCTTAAACCCTAGTTGAGTAGCTTCTCCATAACCTCTATTTACAGGGTGAGAAATAACAATCGCGCCTCTTTCCGCTGCTATTTTTTTGGTATTGTCAATTGAACCATCATCGATAACTAATACTTCATTTACATATTTCCGTACATCTGCAACCACTTCTCCGATCGTTGCTTCTTCATTGTATGCCGGCACAATTGCAATTATTTTCACTAGAGCCACCCTCGCAAGATGAGGTCAAAATCATGTTTTGTGTAAGTAAATAGCCCTATTGCTTAGACCACCTTGCACATTGCCATCGCTTCAAAGAGGCGCTTCAAAATAGCTTGGAACTCGTAAAAGATAATCTTAGTGATTTGGTCGCTCATTTTTTAGCTTCTCCTTTTGAAGCGATTAATTTCGTAGAATCTACGTGAAAAGTGCATTAACTTCTTCGGTATGTTGAAATTTAAAAATAACAACGACAATATGCTAATTCCGCTGATGAAATATCCAACTAAGAATGAGCTGGGAAGATAGTCGAAAGTTACCTCGTATTCCCCAGGTCTGTCAAGGTATATGGATCTTAAGATTGAATTAGCAATCATTATCGGAGTTTCTTCGCCGTTTAAGTAAGCCTTCCATCCGGGATAGTATACTTCACTCGCAACCAAAAACATGTGTGAATTGTTACTTCTAACGTGTACGACAATTCTATTAGAAGTATAATTCAAGATGTTTGCCTCAGCATTTGGCTCTTTTACCAATTTCGACAGAAAGGAATCTATGTTATTCACATCATATACGGTCACAGTGCTGATTAGTCCTTGTGTGGTATTTCTTTGCCGAAAATCTTCGGTTGAGAATACTATTCCATTTCCATTTCTCGCGTAGTCTGTCAGCAGCTTTCTTGCCCTTGTGAAGTTGTGAGCAAGAGAATTTAGAAGAATTATCGCATCAAATCTTCTTAGAAAAGTTGAATCGTAGTCATCAATATAAGAGCTGTTTCCATTAATTACCACAACTTTTTTCGGATCAAAAGACGGCATCTTGATCAGGTTTGTTATAAATTTGACGTTGAATTCGTCGGTTGAGTTTTTACCAATTATGAGGATGGCGTGAGCAACGCAGAATACACGTGGCATTACTTCTTTGTTTTCATAAATGTAGGGAACGTTTTCGATATGCACTATGTTTTCTGCCTCAAACTCACCAGCTGGCACTATATATTTAATGTTAAGTAACCCCAAGAGTTTTGCCATGTGTTTAGGCCCTCTTTGATAGCTAACCCAAGATATGTCTCCAGGTGCTACGTTTAGAGCCACAGAAAGGTATTCATCGTAGTATGAAAGCCAAGTGCCAGGTTCTATGCCCCAGGAAGAATAATAGTTCTTGTACAGCAGATAAACGTGTGGCAGATACCACATGTAAAGAGGATAGACTCTCACATCGTAGGTGTTACGAGAATTTTGATGAATTAAATAGCTTAAAATTGTCCTAACATTATTTGAGAGGACTATTGGTTTGTTACTCACTTGGACCTTTATCTTGGTTGTAGCGCTAGTTGCGACACGAACCTCTGTTACGTTAAAATAATTCAAATCATTGAACCACCCAACTCCTGCATCATATAAATGGACTTTGAGATAATACTGCCCCGGCGTATTTGGAGCTACAAGGCTAGTTCTAATGATGCACACTTCTTCAGGGTAAATATCCTTAGGCAGTTTGAAGGCTACTCCTACATTATCAATATACACTTCAAAATACACGGTGCCCTTTTTGTATGGCTGATGTGAGTCACTTAGCCAAATTGTATCTCCAATATTTTTGATTGTGAATGTAGCTTCAAAACCTGCTCCTTTTCCAACCACGATTGTCCTAGGATACTCAAGTAACACGCCGCCGGGATCGTTAGGACTTATGCTAGTATAGACTTTATCCCTTGATGCGAGTGAAACTCTCGCATTCGAGTTTACGCTAAGGAAGGCGAAAGACGAAAGATCCATAACGATTAAGATCAAGACTATCACAAAGCATGCCGTTCGCCTTTTTAAACTGATTTTGCTTCTAAGTCTCCAAGATAACTCGTCAACTCCAAACCCAGCTAGGATTATCAATGAAAAACTAACGATGAGTAAAGAACGTACGCCACCATGCTGAGTTTTGAAAAAAGGAAAGTAATTGTACAATAATGCATACACATTAACAGGAGAACTTGGACCCAATGAGATTAGGCTGAACACTATCGACGAAAGTGCGAAGAAGATTGTATGCTTGTTCCTTCTTAACAAGACTGCGATTATCGCAAGCCCAGCGACTAATGCACCGACGTAGGCGCAATACTCTATAGGGTTATAGGGTGCACCAGTAAAGGGATTTATACTATTATATAGGGAGTCCTTAGCAAACAGAACGGTAAATAAAATCCTAAAGTTGTGAACATAGTGGTGGTAGGCTTGCTCCAAAGTGTATGCCGTACTGCGGTATGTGTTAGGAAGAAATTCAAATAGCGGTATCATCTTTATAGAAGATAATGCGAGACAAGTTGTGAGCGATAATAGTGGTATAAAAATTTTTGAAATATGTTTTACTAGGGATTTTAAGGAATTGACACTCCAACTTTCTTTCAAAACAGAGTATACGATGTCGTAAATGACCATTAGTAACAGGAAAATTACTGTGTAGAAAAATGAAATGAAACTCCCTGCAAGAACTTGCATGGCTAGTGGAACTCCCCCCAAGAAGGCATACCTTAGTCGCCGAGTTGATAGTGCCTTTACCAATATGGCTGTAGCCAGTGGAATCCAAGGCTGGCTGCATATGCGATTTAGATAGCCTCCAGCAACGAATTGAAATGTGGGTCCGCTGAGCATGTACCCAACGCCTGATAATAAGGCAGTCCGTCTGTTTAATCCCAAAGTTATCATCAAGTAGTATGTACAAATGCCCGATAGTACTACATGAAGGAGGATGGCGTAACGAATGCCCAGTATTCCGTTTGGCGAGAGAAGAATGAGAATTGTTGATACGTAGAAGACAGATGATTCTGGATTTGCAATGTGTGGAGTTCCGGAAAAGCGATAGGGATCCCACAGTGGTAACTGATGATATTTGAAAACTGATTCTCTAAGAAACTCGGCGTGATAGCTGTAGTAGCTTAGGAAATCACCACCCACACACACATCGGAAGGCGCAGTTATCAGGACTTGAAAAGTAACACATGCCACAACTATTATGATCACATAATCCCAAAGAGGTTTTATATCGGGTACACTTCGAAACTTCATTGAAAACCCTTTAAAAACAAGATAATTGAATATTTAGATTTATAATTATTATAATAGTTCCTAGCGAGGACTTGCACGGTAATAAGTTCAGTAAAAGCGCCCTGTTGATTAATTTAGCTGGCTAATAACTTGGGAACTGAGAGTAATATTTTGTGAAATCGGCGCTTTGATTCAGGTATGTACGTCAGCAAGATTGCTGCCAACATGATTGACCAAGAAAGTGCCAAGATTCTGACGAAAAAATCTAATCTCGTTTGCTCATCAAAGTAAATTCTCAAATAAACTACTCCGGCATTTTGAAGCCAAAAACCATTCATAAAGCGAAATACGGGGGTGTGGGTTAGCTTTTCACCGCTTGGTAAGTATGCGTTCCAGTCTTGGTGATATGGTTCCTCAAAAAATAGGAACATGGGACCGGTTGATTCCACACGAACATGGTATTCCGTGAAACTGTATGATTGGATAGTAATTTTTGCGTTTGGCGGTGGACTAAACATTTCAGCCAGCGAAAAGTTCGGGTTTGATATAAATGCCAACGCTTCGAAATGTACGTCAGCTCGATTTGTTTGAAGAGATAACTTATGTGGACCCCGCTTCAACCATGTTGCATTCGATACAAGCCATGAGCCTTCATGCCTAAAGCCTATGAGCTTGTCGTCCACCATCAAACGATATACTGCTTGATGCGATTTTACAAATACTCGGTAGTATCCGTCTAGCTCGACGTAGAGCCGAGAATTATATGATGTTCCATCCGAGCCGCTAAGTTGCGAGACTAGAACAAAGTTGGGGCATCGCCATAGAGCTTCTTTCTGGGATTGAGAAAGTTGATCGGCAAAGAAGAATATTTGATTCCGCGTATTAAAACCTACGGCTTGCAAGGAACTTAACAAGTTTACGAAGTTTTCAGAAGTCGTGTACTCGCTTATATAAACAACTTTGTCCGAAGCGGTTAGTCGAGGAGCGTATTTCAAGTTCTCGTATATCAAGTACTTGGGTGTAGTAATAATTTTTTTAAGGTCAATTTGCTTTTCCAAAATCTTAAAGAAAATCTTTGGATCCCCTATTACATTTTCTTCCGCTATCGTAGGTTTTCCCGTATATTGTGATGCCAAGTTCAGGATGACATATTTGACACCAAGGGGAGCCAAAAAAGTGCCAAGTGTATGTATATGTCCGTCAATTATTTTCTGCAATAGAGTTCTCTTATATTCAATTAGATTAACTGCAGATAGCATGGGCCAGTCTACGCTTCTGAGAGGAGAAACTAAAATACTTGGATCCAGAAAGGCTACCTTTATTCCTACTTCAGAACGTGAGTACGGAAGCCAAAGTGTTCTGAAGAAAGGATCAATTTTTCTTTGCTGATTCAACCATCCACATATCTCATAAAATTCGGGTGAAATGTACGTTCTGTATGCTGGGCTAACTTGGCTGATTCCTAAGTCGCCTCTAAAAATTGATATTGGCAAATTTGCTATCATAATACAAATAAGAATTGCACAAAGTGCAATGACCTGGATGTTGGTTCGTGATATTTTTTTCATTAATTCTTCAATAGAACGTGCTATCAGTGGCGAGTAAGCAAAGGCGAGCAACAGCGATGGAGCGCCTTCATTTGGTAAAACAACCAAGACGCGAAATATAGTTGTGTTGAACAGCCAACTAGTTTCGCCTAAGTATGTTAAGTACGTAAAGTAAATGAGCAAAATTGATAGAAGAGCAAAGAAGAAACTATTTCTTTCTTTTCTCAGTAATGGACTTAAGAATGCAAGGAAGGGCAAAATTAACGCTGGAATAACCATCGACATAGTTCCCCATGTCAAAACTCCAGCGCACTGTAAAGTCATTATGTCCAAAAGTGGTGGGGATAGGCTCTTGTCATAGTAGTACGCCGGTTTGAATGGTTTTGCTTCAGTCGCGCTAGAAACTGCCTCTTTATATAGGAACTGGATGCTCGGTGCAAAGGCTATCGCTACTAACGTTATACCTATACCCATGGCTACTAGTATAGTTACAAAAGTTTTGGCAACAAATTTTGGCTTCCTTGAAAAAATGGCTTCCAATAAAGCATAGACAAGGAAGGGCATTATGAAAAGCATAGTATGCATTCCAAAACTGAAGGCGAGTGCAAATAGGAGGGAATAGGCGACGAGGTTACGAACTTTTTCTCTTCTTGTTTGGTGAATCCTTACCAAATTAAGGAGAGCCAGAACGATAAAAGGCAGCAAACCGTGAACGTAGATCCACCCTGTGGCACCTCCCATGGTGTTAGCTAAGGCAAATGGGTTCAAACTGTATGCCAAAGATGTAATATACCGAGCTACCCTTAACCTCACGAATCTTGCTAAACAGAAATACATGCCAACAAATGCCAAAATTAATGGTAGGATCATGTATAGCTTTTGAGCAAACGCGGCATTCCCGCCAGAAATAACAATGAAAGCGATCTTTATTATGCCAATAATATCTATTGGATTTCTGATCAGACCATAGTGCATCGGAACCCAAGATGAAGCGACTAACCTTAGCGCGAAGTAAGCATCTTCCGGAAACGGCGATATATCTGCGTACGCTATCATCCCTTTGTGTACCAAGTCTCTGGTTACATACAAAATTAGAACAATGAAGGAAGCGACCGCTATAAGGTCCGCCCTAGTTCCATTTATATATTTTTTTAGCATATCCTATGCCCTATGCAAACTTAGATTTAACTGCGCTTGATTCTCTGTTCGATCAACTCAAGCAAATATCTTGTTGCTCTCGCCGGTCTCCTAAGCGCTGTGGAAATGTTGGAAAGGGAAAGAAATGGATTTACTGTTTTGTTAAATAAGTCACGAAGTTTGCGCAGTTCCTCAGCCGTAAATTCTGGTGTTTCAATCAAAGGCTCAGTGGACATCAAATCCTCATCAGTTAAATCTTTTCGAAGATAGCCTGCTTTTCTAGCTTGTTCATAAAGTTCAGTTCCGTAAAGCGGAATGGCAATGGCGACGTTGCACCTGGCTACTCCTAACTTCTTTAACTTCTCAGCATAATGTATAGTTTTTAAGATGTCTTCCTTAGTTTCACCAATGAAACCGATCACAAACGCTGCATCTACAGTTATCCTAACTTTTACTAAAAACGAAACTGCCTCTTCGACTTTTTTCAAGTCTATTTTCTTCTTTATTATTTGGTTTACTATGCGCTGATCACCTGACTCTGGGGCTACAAACACCCATCTGCAGCCAGAATCTTTCATTCGCTCTATTAGCGTCCTGTCCAATGTGTCGGCGCGTACTCCGTTAGGCATACTCCACTCTATGTCCAAATGGTGTTCAACTATTAAATCACAGATTCGTCTCGCTCTGTTTTTGTCCAAAGTCATGTTATCATCTTCGAATGTTATGTGGCGTATCTCATAGGTTGAGACCAAGTCCTCAATCTCCTCAACTACATTTTCAGGGCTTCTGGCACGCCATTGCCTTCCCATAACTATGTGGATGGAGCAGAAAACGCACTGGTAAGGGCACCCTCGACTTGTAATCATGGACGCCCAACGAACACCTTTTTCGAGAGCCCCGCCCCTATACAATCTGTCAGCTTGCGAAGCAAGAAAATATTCTTCCATAGGTAATAAATGTCTAGCTGGAAATGGGAGAGTGTCGAGATCGTTGACCAAAGGTCTATAAGGGTTTACTGTTGGTTTTCCGCTCTCTAAGTAAGCAATTCCCGCGATATCTTTGAGCGCGTTAGCCCTTGGTTGTTCCAGCTTTTGAAGCAATTCTGGAAATGTACGCTCACCTTCCCCGATTACCACAAAATCTACATCAGGACGGGAAAGCGTCTCAAGTGGTCTTATTGATGGATGTGGTCCGCCCAGAATCGTAGGTATTTCCTTATCAATTGACTTCACAATAGAAGCAACCTTAAACGCGCTTCGTGAATTAAAAGAAAATGGGATAGTAATCCCGACTACGTCAGGGGAGAAACTTTTAACTTGTCTAAATATTTCTTCAAAGCTAAGACCTAGGTAATACCTCTCTCGGTCAATGCTCAGAAGATTTCTCCATCCTTTCCCGGGAGCATCAATGATAGATACTTTATGATTTTCTTCGAGTACCGCCGCTATATATGCTAAACCTAATGGCTGAAAGGGATTTGGGATGACACCCGGTGATTTAGGTTGTATTATGGGCGGATTTACTAGACAGACACGCATTTCCCGACAAAACCTCAAACAGTCTGTAACTAACCTAGGTGGTTAGATATTCATTAAAGATTTTCTTCTATAACTGTTACATCTACGCATCAATCAATCTGAAACACTTGCTATAGCTAGTCCACGCAAATTATCTCTACTTTCTGCATCTCAAAATTAAGTATTTTGCAAAGAGACTAGGTCTTAGTCTGCATAGTAAATTTATAGGGAGTTCCAACATTATGGCTACTAGTTTGTTCTTTTGAAAATATAACTCAAAGTAAGGGACTTCTTTTTCAATTTTAAACTGACTTGAGGCGAAGTTACGAATTTGTTTAATAGATGGGAAATGTAAGTGCCCCAGATCATCGTCAAACAATCCTTCTCCATCGATCTCACGACCTAGTAATACCTTTAATCTTATAAACAAGTTCATTTCATTTGGCCCGGAGAGTATGAAAATTCCATCATTCTTTAAACATCTCTTGATTTCTTTAAGAATGAAGATTGGCTCTGGTAAATGTTCAAGGACTTCGGTGGCGACGATTACGTCAAAGGTCTCGTCTGTAAATGGAAGTCGATTTTGTCTCAAATCCCAATTTATATCGCAAGGCTCCTTTATATCCAATCCGATGTATCTAAAGCTTGGCAGGACGCGTTTTAGGTCCATATCACCGCAACCAATGTCAAGCAGTTTTCCAGTTTTTTTCCTCTCCAATATCATGTCAGCAAGAAATTCGAAGAGTGCTCTGTGTCCATATAACATTGTCTTTTCTAATGAATAGCATTACGGCAATTTGCAATTAAGCATATTGTAAATTTGCGCCATTTATAGGAGGCGAGACTGAAATTGGCTGAAAGGCATATCACAAATATATGCACGACTAAGAGTACATCCTAACTAATACCTTGTGAGTAATGATAGTTTATGAGTCATCTAACTGAAGAACACAGATTTGTCCTCAGGGAAATTTACCCCTCCGTGTTGAAGGATTTCCCTGAGAGGGTTTGTGATCTAGGTTGCGGACGCGGTGTTTGGGGTTACCTAACGCGTTTCATTCTGTCAAGTTATCGTCCGGATAAAGAAGCCTATCTTATTGGGGTAGACATTCATAGACCTTACCTAGAGTTCGTCAGAAAATACAAGGTGTATGACGACATTATACTGGCGTCGGTTACTCAGCTGCCGTTTAAAGATAAGTCGATCAACGTTATCCTTACAATAGAGCTAATTGAGCACCTCAGTAAAGATGAAGGTCTCGTTTTTCTCGATGAAGTTGAACGGGTTTGCACTGACAAAATTGTTCTAACCACTCCCAACGGTTTCTGGTCTCGAAAAGGCTCTTTGGACATCCCCCCCGAAGTGCACAGATCCGGCTGGCACGTAAAAGACTTCAAAAAAAGAGGCTACAAAATTCATGGCATGGGTTTTAAGTACGTAAAGTTCTATACCCGCTATCCATTCCTCTGGGGCATTTTATTCTACATTTTCACACCTTTATCGTACGTAATCCCCCGACTTGGTGAAATCTTGATGGCAACCAAAGAAATTCAGTAAAGCAGTATGAGCGTAGTATTAAGGCATGCTTCTATGTAGAACAAAATTGCGGTTTCAATCCATTATCTTCGCGAAGTTTCAGGTAACCGTCGCTATAATGCTTCCCGGCTTCGCCTTAGGTTTTTCTGCCACGACAAAAATGGTGTCGGCTTCATCAACATTTTGATTAGATATTTCAAAGTCACTCGGTTTTAGACTTGGTAAGGTTCTCTTATTAACCCAAAGTCTCATTCTTATTGGTATTGCGGCTATAATCAGCATTCCAAGAATGTTGCTTTGCATTTTTGTAGTCATTTTTACGATTATTCGCTTCCATCCATCCTTACTTGTCGCTTGAAGATAGTCTTTGTTAATGATGCGCTTACCTAGAACTCTAACCGAGTCGAAGTTTTTTTCGAAAAGTTCTCGTAGCTCATGTGGATAAAATTCCTTTACATGATACGGATTTATTGGTATTTCCCTATTTGGGGAGCTGATTCTTTTGTTAGGAGACGACGTTATCATAACTCCATTACCGTTGAGAGTTCTCCAGGTCTCAGACAGAAACTTCTCATTATTAGACAGGTGCTCAATAACTTCAAAGGAAACAACCACGGTAAAACAATCGTCTCTAAAAGGCAGATGTGTCGCGTCAGCGACCACAAAATCAGTATTGCTCTTTGCAAAATTGCGTTTCCCAAACTTGACAGCGCGACTGTTAATATCTATTCCAACAGCGTATGTAGCTACTTGTGCCAAATAGCCGCATCCATAACCGTAGCCACAGCCAGTATCCAATACAACTTTACCCACAGCAAATTCGTGTGAAAACATGTAATTTACGATCGAAGCAGCATCAAGTTTCTCGAATACCGTTGATGTGGGTACGTACCTCTCACCAACATCTAAAAATGAATCAATAAATCTGAACATTTTCTTTTTATTTCTACTTGCTTTGGCATAGGGCATATCTTGACCGACCCTGTACTTCATGCAGTTTGGTTCTCTACGTCATTTTTAGTATAGTAAGTTCCAACACCAACAATGAACCCTGTTTGTCGCTATTTAAGTTAGCTTCCCTTAACCAAAACAGACCGTAGTCCCAAATAAGACCGTTTAACTTGCCATAGAAGATGAGACGCCTTATCAGGCCATTCCTCGCAACCTTTACACAACAAAATCCGACTGTAATTTCCAGACACATGAAGTTTCCTAGCATTAACCGTCTTTTCGCTATTCCAAATTTCTGCCAAAGTAGAATCTTTGACATTTCCTAATGGTAGTTCCCCATTATAATCAAAGCAACATGGGACAACTGTACCGTCCCATAAGATTACCAAATGATACCACAGAAAGGCACAGGGAGATCGTGCACCCGCCCGTCTCGAACATTTCAGGCTAGAGAACCTGTCCACCTCCTTTAGCTGCCCTGCCCATGTGTGAATGTTTCTCACCATAATATTGTCAACGTTGTAATCTTGCCACATTTTATAGAATTTCCCAATCTCCTCCTCGGTTTCAGTCATCCTCAGAATTCTGATTGATACGTAGGGCTTACGGGTCCTCATCTCTCTCCTCATGTGAAGAAAATTTATGATATTTTCCTTGACAGCATCGAAATCAGCTCCCACTCTAACTTTCTCATATGTATCCTTAATTGCACCATCAAAACTGAAAATTATCTCGTCTAACCCACTCTCAAGTATCTTCTTAGCCACCCCTAAGTTTAGAAGTACAGCGTTTGTCGAAATACCGCATAGAATTCCATTTTCCTTACAGTAGCTAATCATATCGAACATATTGGGATGCAATAACGGTTCCCCGAAGTTGTGCAACCAAACGGGCTTCGTAGAGAACTTGTTCTCAATTATGAAACGCTTGTTCTCGTCGATTATCTTCCTAAAAAGTTGGAAACTCATGAACCCTTGTTCTCGAACCATTTTTCCAGTGTTGACCGGGCACATTATACAACTGAGGTTACAACAATTGGTAGACTCTATTGCGTCAATGCTCGGGTAGCCAAAGCATCTGCTCATTTTGCAGATATACGATGAATTTTTAAGCAAAATATTTTTCGTCATTCCACCAAACTCGGACACCGTCGGGCCTCTATGCCAACTCATCGGGAACTCCGTTCCGTCAAATTTTTTGTATAAAAAAGCGAACTTTTAACATACATTTGAATTCCTCAAGATTTATTCAAGACCTTTCTATAGAACTTCATCGTTTCCTTGGCACACTTGTCCCATGAAAAGTTCTCAGCCCTTTTTTGCGAATTCTCCCTCAACTTTTGCCTCAAATCCTCATCGTTAAGAACTCTTTCCATCATTTTACTCAGATTATCAATGTCAAAGGAATTAATTAGGATTCCAGCATTACCGACAACTTCACGAATAGCTCCACAATCGCCTCCAATAACCGGGCACCCCGAAGCCATGGCTTCCAAGGGTGGAAATCCAAATCCTTCGTAGAAGGATGGGAAGACGAACAAGTCGGCAGCGTTATAAAATTTTGCAAGTGTTTCATCCGAAATGTTACTGAAATAATAAATGATGTCTGTCAGCCCGAGTTTTCCTATTAACTCAGATGTTTCAACTCTTTTTCTACCTACTCTAACCAAAATTACATCTGACATAAGCTTTCTTAGTTTGTAAAATGCTTTAATCAAGAATGGAACGTTCTTGAATGGGGCTTCGCTTCCCACATGAAGGATAATCTTCTTATCTAAGGGGAGATTAAGCTCTTTTCTACATGAAACCGTATCTCTCGGTTTAAATACATCGTGATATACCCCTTCGTAGATAACTTCGATTTCACTTGGATCCATGCCAAGCCGTTTTACCACATCCCGTTTCTCTGTTTCAGAGACACATATTACTCCTTCCGCATGCCTTAGGCTACTTATACTCCTATCTAGGAAGAAATTGTATATAGATGGAGAAGAAAGTACAGCACTTAAAAAACTACCAAACCTAGATGTTGTTGGCAGGTAGACATCTGCGGAACTCCAAGCCTTACACATGAAAACTCCATGCGCGGTAACTATCGAGGGATGGACGAACCTCGCAAATACGCCTATCATGTGGTCTGACACATGAAACAAATCGTATGCTTTGGGAATTCTTAGGGGACCAACAAAATATGTGAGAACTCTATTCAGAACTGGGTTGCTGTGATAGGATATTGGATTCAAATAAACTATCTTACTAGCGATTTTTTCTTCGACATCGGGCAAATTGACAGGATTTGTGCAGATCATCGTGGCCTCTATGCTTTTTTCATAATACACGACATGTTTTAAAAGAGCGAAAGCGTACCTTCCAACTCCGCTGTGTGAAGGCCAATGATTTATGATGGCGACTTTCGTAATGTTCACTCTCTCCGCGGTTGTTGCTCCAACAATTATTATTTGAGTTGGTAGATGGCATATTAGATTTTGTTTCACTGCTCGTAGACAATGCTTGTTGCAGAATTATGACAAAGTGAGCTCATTTAGGAAATTGAATTCCTTCTCAGCTGTTCGGCTCCAATCATATTGAATAACTGTTGTTAATGCTTTGTCAACTAACTTCTTTCTCGCGTCGTCATTCTCAAGGAGATATAGAACCTTTTGAGAAAAGTCGTGAATGTCACCTATTCTAGCGGTAGATATGGCATCTCCGTAAACTGACTTGTAAGAAGGAAGATCATAAGCAACCACCGCACAGCCGCAAGCCATCGCTTCGCAGATCGTGATGCACCAAGTTTCAATATAACTGGGGTTTAGAAAGAGTTTTGAAGATTTCAAAGCCTTGAATTTCTCCTCCTCATAGAGAGGACCTGACAAGAGTACGTTAGAAGACAACCCTCGTTCTAGGATCATCTTCCTCAATTCCTCAACCCTCTCGGGGAGTCCTGGTCCTACTATAAGTAACTTAGAGTTGGGTTTAACTTGACAGATACATTTCCACACCTCAATTAGGTCGAACACACCTTTACTTAAACCCAGTCTACCTAGAAACATTCCACTATATTTTTTCTCTTGCTCTGGCACCTGGTTTACTCTTTTGATATCGACCCCGTAGCTTATTACTTGGATCTTGTCCATGTGGACACCCCTCTTAACTAGTTCTTGTTTGTCGTATTCATTGAAGACAAAAACGAGATCTGGGACTCTCTTTACCAAAAGTGAACTTATGAAATGGTCTAAACGATGGAGAAATGGTCCTAACAAGCCTCCTTCAGGGGGAGATTTTGGAGGAATTAACGGAGTTTGAAGATAAATTATCAGTTTGGCTTTAGTTAAGATTTTTATCCAGACGCTTGGCAGAAGATCTGGCAGGGAATGAGTGAACGAGTATACTACGTCTATCGAATCCCTAACACGGAAGCCTATGATAGCTTTAAGCGTACAGAAAATTAGGGAGGCAACATCTTGTGTCCATGCCCAGCAAGACTTTACCAAATAATGTGGAGAAGCCGTAAGACCAAGCTGCTTCAGCCACGAAAATGTGACTTCGTGGGTAATCATGTAAAAATTGCAACGGGTTTGTAGTCTCTTTGTCACTTCAAGAAGTCTTACTACACCGCCACCTATGACACCTGCTCTAGTTCCAAACCTTACAAATAGCACACGCAGTTTTCGTGTTTTTTCGGAGACAGAGCGTTTCAACTGCTTCACGTTCTTTACTTGCTTTAAAACTCACCTTATAACAAGTGCGATTTTATCATCAAGCTCCATATTTGCCTCACGGGGTTTTCCTTAGAAAAGCATACAATTAAGGAGTATGAAACCCTCTCAGCTCGTCTTTACAAGTGCGCTTAATGATCTCGCTAACAACCTCGTTTGTAGCAGCTTCGATGGATTTAAGAGTGTCAATTATTGGCACGCCTAGTGTTGCAGCCAATCTCAAGTATCTCTCCCTTTGTACGCGATAAAAATAGAGAGGAAACTTATGGTCATACTTTGATCTATTGAAAGCAACTTCTGCAGGTATATCAAGAATAAAAGAAAGGTGAGGTCTTGGAGAGTATCTGTATAAGTATCTCACAAGTTTGTTAGTATAACCAAAGTACTCCCAAGATACTAAGAAATCGTATACATAGCGATCAAAGAGGACCACTGTACGTCGTTTCAGGAGTTCAAAGTAAATCCAAGTAAACAGGCAATCAAGCCATACTAGGAACGGCCACAGTTTAAAGTAAGATGGTTTCCTCGCATCTCGTGTTAGAAAAGTCTCCCGTACACTTTCAATTTTTCCCTTAAAGAGGCTTAAGGGGAATCTCAGAAAGAAATACTCGAAACCTCTGCGGTATTCCACGGTTATGCCGAGAGACTTAAGTTTCTTGTATACTTGGGCAGATATAGTCGTCTTTCCACTGCCGTCGTTTCCACTGAAGGCTATAATCATTTGAAACCCTATTTTGATGCAAGTTAGTCAATAGAAAAATAAGACTTTTTACAGCGATTTAACCAATTGGTCGGGTAACAGTTTATTGATCTAGGCTTTGCTTCTTGTTCTCAAATAATCTTGAACACCGGAAATGAAGCCGTAGATGCCGCGAACATAGGCATAGTTCCTAAATTGAAATGTTCCATACAACCAATAGGTGTTGAAGAAAACGATATTCAACAAGTATCGCAAGATATTCGACAAGGTCTTTGGTCGCACATCTTTTGCGTAAAAGTACCCAAAATCTCTACCCATGTAGAAGGGGGATGCGCGGGTTGCGGTTCTCGGGTTTACATGATGCAGAACTACCGCTTTTGGATTAAACAATAGTTGATAACCAGCCTTGGCAACCCTCAGGAAGAAGTCTCCATCTTCATGATTGAAAAAGAAATGTTCATCAAATCCATTGACATTCTCAATAACACTTTTCCTTACAGCCGCGTTGCATGTGGACAGAATGTCAACGACCAACGGAGCACTCAGTTTGGCGCTCTGAGGAAGAGAACCCCCAATGCTATAGGCCCCACTTTCAAAGAATCGGCATACATCAAATAGCCGTTTTTCTAAAATTACGGCATCATAAACTCTAGCGGCTACTTGAAGGAGTTTAGAGCGCCTCGAAGACTCGTAGAGGCTTAACATATTCTGCCTATTTGTTACTATTGTGGGGCCACCAACGGCTCCAACCTCTGAGAACTTTTCAAAGGTTTCGACGATGCTTGCTAGCCAATCTGGAAGCGCTTCTGCGTCGTCGTCGATATAGGCTACAATGTCGCCTTGTGCGTTCCTCCACCCAATGTTCCGCAAGTATGCCTTGTTCTTCACGTCATCTCGAATGATTCTTACTTGATATTGTTCAAGCAATTTCGATGTCCCATCAGTTGAACCGTTATCTACAACAACGATCTCAAATTGTCTAAACGTCTGCCCTTCAAGTGAGTCCAGACAACGTTTTAGATCAGCACACCTATTGTAAGTAAGTACCACGACCGATACAAGCATGAGTCACAGCCTCAATACTTTAACTCTATCCTGAACTTGAAGGGTCAAATTACTTCCCACAACCCGATGCATAAATTCCTATCTCCATTTGAGTCTCGGAGCCCATTCTATGTAATATGGAAGTAACTTTCTTCCTGAAGCATAGTACTTAAACGTTGTAAGGAAATAGTAGGCAAGATCCCATTTAGGCAATTTTCCTTCCCAGCTAGTTCTTTCCCTAAGGCTTCCAATCACAACCGGCAAAGGGATCATGTAAGGCATATCTACTTTTCCCATATAATGACTAGAAGGTATCTTCGGGGTGCCTAAGACCCCATAGTCAATCATGAGGGCATCCTGCTTGGCTGGATATAACTTACTATTTAGCTCATTGACTATCGAAGTGAGTTTATAGAACGACTTACTCCATCCATATTTCAACGGCTGCTTCAATAAGGCAGCCCAATCCAAAGACTCCTGGTAGGTTTCCCTCATGCATATAAGGTCAAGTAATGTTATGTACCGACGTTCAAACAATATATGCGCCATATCAAGTAGTAATTCCGCTTCAGGACCTGGAATTTCGCATGATACCCCAGCAATGGTTACTTTCCTTGTATTTCTCCACGGTAAATCCACATCCAGATAGTCACAGCCCAGCCACGAAAAGCCCTTATGAACATCAACTCTGAGTAAGCCAGGAGCAAAGAAGTTCCTTTGTTTTCTCCACTGCTTACCTGGATGCTTCTCAAGTCTTCCATACTTCTCTATGGCTTCAATTGTTCTAAGATAGGTTGAAGGAGTAACGAGGATATCAAGGTCATAAGTAACATAGGGGATAGTCTTATGCGTTTTAACGATTAAGTACCGAATTCCCTCGTTGGGGAGAACAGAATCCAGGAATTTAAGAGTATCACCAAGCTTAGCCAGCCACATTTCTCCTCGTGAAATAATCGTAGAGAGATTTTCCCTTAGCCTAGGAATACGATGGATTCTCCCATCTTTCATCAAATTTTTAGCAAATGCGTAGAGAACTCTGTTTTGTGAGGCCTTTCTGAAAACTTTTTCCCAATTCACTTTTTGAAAATCAACTTCATAAATTGCATGAAAATTTTCTTTGATATAATTACTGACGATTTGCAACCAATCGTATCCTTGCTTCATTGGGTCTATCTTCCATTGGGCTGCTTAATGCACGATCCCTAGTAAACGTTTGAAGAAATCAGTTGTTCATAAAGTCTTATGACCTGCCCAGCAACGGTTTCTGCAGTATATTCATTGGCAATTCGTTTGAGATTTTGGCTGATCTCAACTCTCAGTTCGTTGTTTGCGAGCAACTCTATAACCGCTTTCGCTATGCTTTCACTATTCCTAGGATTGACAAGAAGCCCATTTACACCGTCTTGAATATCATCTTTGAAATAGTCGACGTTGGTGGCTACCATTGGGAGTTCATAAATTGTCGCTACTTTTTGAACTTCACTAGGACCTGACTGCTCCGTATACGGTAGTATCATAACTTCGCAAGCTGCGAAATAGAGTAAAGCTTCTTCTTCCGGAATATACGAGTCTATAAATAATATGTTACGACTTAGCCCAAGCTGTCCTATTTTGAGCTTTAAATCATTGACGTAGTCTTTTACTTCCTTGGAAGAAGATAATGACGGAATTATGGTACCTGCTATAATCAGTAATGCATCCGGGAATTTCTCTATGATTTTGGGCATTGCTTGTATTGCAAACTCTATTCCCTTGTAAGGAACAACGAAGCCAAAGATTAGTAAAATTCTCCTTCCATCTACATGAAGTATGCGTTTTGCCTGCTCTCTGGTAATCAACTTTCTTCTTGAGAGTCCTACTGGTATGTACGCGGCTTTTACTTTGTATTCCTTCAGGATTTCAACGTGTTTTTCATGTATGGCAACCACCGTAGTGGAGAGGGAACCTATTGCTTTATTCAATAAAGCAAAGCCCACTTTAATGACCATCAGAGGGAGACTTGTTGCAAACCTTGTTCTGAATTTCTCAGTCACTTCCCGTATTGAGAAGACTTGATGAATTGTAACAATAACTGGTTTGCGTAAAATCTTGAGAAGAAAAAGAAGTAACAAGATAAAT
>Ga0315310_10000292_pt1 | contig 32303 bp, 26 predicted proteins | sample TDP5_MG_FD_203630 | JGI IMG/M metagenome (GOLD analysis project Ga0315310, IMG submission 203630) | Freshwater sediment microbial communities from Lake Towuti, South Sulawesi, Indonesia - TDP5 | ecosystem: Environmental > Aquatic > Freshwater > Lake > Sediment | place: Indonesia: South Sulawesi...
GCGACACAGTGTTCAGATACATCATCGCAATTTGTGGCATCTTCCTACTCGCTCTTGGAGCCTCTTTTGTGGTTGAGGGAGCCAGAATCATCATTGAAAAAGCCTAGTCAAAGCCCACCGTCAGGAACGAATCGAGTCAGAGCCTAGATGCCGTACAGTCATTTCTTGCAAGCAAGAATCTAATGGAGTTAAAGAAGTTTTGAATGCCGGCAGTCAGGAAGGTGAAGCCTGGTAGACGTTGTGGTAACTCTATGATGAGAAAATCTGAAAATGTCATGATAGTGTTGGCTTTTCTTACGGCGTTTACTTTGCATCTTCTTCTATTCTCCTATTCACCCATAATTCCGCTAGTGATCAAGGAGATGGAGATATCACATGCTGAGGCAGGCCTCATATTCTCTATCAGCATCCTAGCGATCATAGTGCTGCGCATTCCTTGGGGCTTCCTAAGCGACTACCTTGGCGTTACAACCACGATGAAAATGGCAATGGTATTTGTTGGGGTCTTCAGTCTTCTAAGAGGCTTCTCTCCAAACTACTTCATCCTACTGGCCTCCCAACTATTTCTTGGAGTGGGTTTCGCAGCTATTCTACCATGTCTAGCCAAGATCGTGAATGCAATGTTTCGGGAGAGAGCAGGGTTTGCTACTGGAGTCTATGTTTCAGGGTTTCCTATCGGTGAGCTTGTAGGATTAGGCTTGGCGTCACGGCTACTAGCGCTGCGTGGAGATTGGAGGATGGTTTTCCAAATATTTGGACTTTGGAGTTTAGCTCTAACCGTGCTATGGTGGCAAGTAGGCAGAAAATCTCCATTGGAACAAAGACCTTCAGATGAGCGATCTCGAAGGGAGTTTAAGGACATAATTGGCATAAAGCAGATTTGGATACTGACTGGGCTGTGCATATGCTCAATGGGTTGCTACGATACACTTCTTACATGGCTACCCCACATGCTGGAGCTTAAGGGAGTGCCCCCGACGGAGGCAAGCATCACCGCCTCAATGTTTCCAGTAGGGTTCCTACTCGCTGGGCCAGTTGTAGGTACACTATCCGATAAGGTCGGGCTAAGAAAACCGTTCATATGGATATTGGGGCTGAGCAGCGCTGTGCTGATAGTGCTTATTCCACAACTCACTCAGCTGGGTCTGTGGGGAGCTATATTACTAGCAGGCTTTACTCTCTCTGGAATTCTAACACTAGTTCTTGTCATATTGTCTGAACATCCTGGGTTATCTAGATTCGTAGGAAGCGCTGTCGGATTGGTGTCCTCCATGGGCAACATAGGGTCCTTCCTATTCCCCATCGTCGTAGGTTTCCTCATAGACATCACCGGCTCGCCAACTCCACCATTAACAGTGCTAGCCATAATATCTGGAGCTACAATAATGCTAGACCTAGCAGTCACGGAAACCGGAAAAGCGAGACCAGCCAGTGGGTGTACTTCGCATCACCTGAGTTCATGGAGAGAGTGCAGGAAACATCGCGTTCGAGGATTGGTTCCTCATGGTGAAACGGCGAATGCACACGACTAGGTAGCTCAACCTTCTCATAGAGCTTTTATGCGTTCATGGGACACTTGTATCACAACTCTCACTGAGTTGCCTATCGAGTGTGGAAAATGTCCCAATACGGTCGAGTTACCGACTCAATAGTCAAAGAGCTCGAAGGAATTGCAGGACCTGAAAACGTCACTACGAGAATTGAGGAAATAATTTGTTATATGAGAGATTCGTCGCCATTCAAGTTGAAAGCCGATGTGATAGTTAGACCCACCACCACTGAGCAAGTTGCCGCCATTTTTAAGATAGCTAACAGCAGAAGGATTCCGGTGACGCCTAGAGGAGCTGGAACCGCCGCAACGGGTTCACCATTGCCGGTTGTCGGCGGGATTATTCTTGACATGTACCGCATGAATAAGATAATATCAATCGACATCGATAATCAAATGGTCATAGTTGAACCTGGTGTCGTATGCGACACCCTCAATGACAAACTGGCAAAATATGGATACTTCTTTCCACCGGACCCGGCGAGCAGCCCGGCCTGCACGATCGGAGGAATGGTGGGTACTGATGCGGCTGGGAATAAAACGATAAAGTACGGGCCCACTCGAGCGTTTGTTCTATGGCTCGAAGTAGTATTGCCTACGGGAGAAGTCATTAACACTGGGTCTAAGACCTTAAAATCTGTCTCGGGTTTTGACTTGACCCGGCTATTTGTCGGGTCTGAGGGATCCCTTGGTGTTTTCACAAAGATATGCTTGAGAATATTGCCGTTGCCACAGTTTTACGCTACTGGCGTTTTCATCTACGACTCTGTCGAGAATTTGGCGCGTTCGGCGACAAAGGTTAGACGAGCTAGAATAGCTCCGGAGATGATAGAGTTCATGAATAGAAAGACTATGAAAGCCGCTTTTGAGTATGCTGGAATAGAAGGCTTTCCAGAGGGAAACTTTATGATGATCGATATCGGAGGCGATACTCCAGATGCCGTGGCCACCACCCTTGATAAGTGCATTAGCATATGCCGTGTAGAGAATCCTATACATGTTGAGAAAACAACCGACAGTGCATATAGACAGAAATTCATTTCCGCTAGGAAAGCTGCATTACCCGCCCTAGCAAGGATTAAGCCAACAACAACCATGGAGGACTGCGCTGTTCCTCCAACAAAGCTTCCAGAGGCTGCCGCGAAAATTGAAAAAATCCCTGAGCAACTGGGAGTAGAAGGCTTCGAGCTAGGCAACTTCGGCCATATAGGTGACGGAAACATGCATCCCACATTCCTATATGACGAGCGAGTTGAAGAGCAAGGTAACGCCTTCTTCAAGGCGATAAACATTCTTTACAATCAAATTGTTTTTCCCTTGGGTGGAAGTCTCACAGCTGAGCACGGCATCGGGTTGATCAGAGCGCCATTCATAGAGAAGGAACATCCGACATCTGTCAAATGGATGAGAGAGATAAAGAAGCTCTTCGATCCAAACCTGATTCTCAATCCTGGTAAGGGAAAAGGAGGACCCTACCCCCTGGAGAGGAAGTGACAAGGTTATGAAATATCCTTCAATAGTCGACTTCAGGGAGGATGCTCAGAAATGCATGAGATGCGGATTCTGCGTCGCTCTATGCCCAGTAGAGGAATACATGGGGTTTGAATCTAACAGTCCAAGAGGTAGAATGCAGACCATTAAGGCCCTCATCGACGGAGAGATCAAAGTCAACGAGTACACCATGAATAGAATCTATAACTGCTCGCTTTGCGGCTACTGCTCATGGCGATGCCCGCCCGGAGTCAAGACAGTAGACGCGATAAAGGCTGCTAGGGCTTACTTCGTGGATAGTAGATGCTATCCTGAGGTAGTCGACACGCTTGATAAGTTCATTAAGCAAAACTATCACATTTACGATTTGCCGAAGGAAGCTAGAACCGAATGGATCGACTATATGGATCTTAAAGATGTAGTGAAGATTAAGGATAAAGCCGACATAATCTACTTCGTCGGATGCGTGTCTTCTCTTTCAGGCCGAGCAATGGGCATTGCGGCAGCTACCTCACAAATCCTAGAGAAGCTTGGCCTCGATTGGACAATTCTGGGCGAGGAAGAACGGTGTTGCGGCACACCGCTTTTGCTATCCGGGAAGATCGAGTTCGCGAAAGATCTAGCCAGGCATAATGTTGAAGCCATTCGTAGGCGAGGAGCGAAAACGGTCATAACGCCCTGTGCTGGCTGCTTTAGAGTTTTCACCCAAGACTACCCGCAACTTGTAGGCGAACTCGGATTCGAAGTATACCATACGTCGCAGCTACTCGACAAGATGTTAGACCAAGTGAAAGCTGCTTTCAAGAATGAAATGAAGATGACGGCTGTTTATCACGATCCTTGCGAAATTGGTAGACTTGCTGGACTATACGATCCGCCAAGGAGGGTTATCAAAGCTATTCCAGGATTAAACATAGTAGAATTGGCAAAGAGCAGGGAATTGACGGTTTGTTGTGGCGGGGGAGGAGCCCTTAAGGCGGTCTTTCCAGACATAGCGTTGAAGCTCGCCCTAAAGAAGCTCGATGAGGCCCAAAGCGTCGGCGCAAACATGATCGTTTCAGGTTGCCCAAGCTGTAAGGTAAACATTTCCGATGCCACATCCGAGATGGAAAACCCTGTTCAAGCACTGGATATAAGTGAGATCATAGCGAAAGCAATGGGCTTTGAAAGCCGATAAGCAAGCACGGCGACAGAGCGTTGTAGAAAGCCAGATTAGTGTGCTCGCCTTCTTAGCATTGGTTGCCACCCGCTCTCTGTACTTCAAGCTGAGACATGGGCTGCCCCTTCCACCTGTGACGATGCGACCCTCTACGACCGCAGAGCTACTTTATGTATTAGATACCAGTGATGATTGCCGAAGTGCTCACATCGCACTTCGGAGAAGTCAGGCATGACCACAACAATCAGAAAAATCTTCGCTCCAACTTCAATACTCATCTGCATATGCATGGTCTCTCTTCTCTTTGTACAACTCTACGGAGTAATGCCAGAAGCTCCAACTATAGCCAATCCAAGATTCAAGTATTGGACGCGCGACCCCATCTGGAATTTCACGAAGCCGTTGATGTGGGAGATATCTCTATTGCTTGGACCCAAAGACCGCGGCTTCATAAGACATGACGTAGTTGACGGTAAGATTTGCTTGGGAATGCACGTGTATCAAGATGGTGCGAATGATGCTTATCATTGGGCTACGGTTCACGTGAGACAGAACCTACGAGGCAAAGCCACAAAGCAGCTGTTCGAAGGAACGTTAGAGATGTGGGTGTACCCCACTTTCATGCACCAGCGCTATCAAGATTCCGGCCACCCAAAGAACGTCTTCGGAGTAGAAATAAACGATGGAACGAATTTGCTATGGATCGTCTTTTCGGAACAGCCCGATGAGGTCTATCAGATCAAGCGGCATCAAATTGTAGTCATCAGCACGCCTTTGAACACGTGGTCGCATCGTGAAGTGCACGTAGGCGATTACTACTCTGATGCAGGTTGGACGCCTCCTTCTGAGGTCGCTTTGATCCTCTTGGTTGGAGCGACAAAAGACGTTCCCGGAGAATATGCAGGCTTCTTCCAGGAAATCAAAGTGGTCTCGAAGGGACCTCGCCTATCGTAGAGCGTCAGAACCATTGATTGCTACATATTTCCCGTTGGTGGCGCGGTTCCTGTCTCATGGAGGATTGTATGAGGCCGTTTCGCAACATTAAACGTTCTTCACGCCTTGGTCGCGCAGCGGATTACTGCACCGGCAAAAGTGGCGATCGCATCGGCCATGGATAGTGGTCCTTGATGCGGGCACTTGCTATACATTCTTTCGAATCAACCTTCTCCACAGCTTGTCGAGATCCACTTTCACAAAGATTACAGTGGCTACTATGGTGAAGATGATTGAGGCTACTGCTGCTGGAATCTTACCAACGAGTTTGGAGAGTTGAAGGACAACAGCTCGTTGCATATATGCACCCGGAACTGTTACAACTAGTTTTCCAAGGAAAAAGGACAGAAAGAATCTGATTGGGCTGTATTTCACCAAAGCTAGAGAAATCAAGACTGGCTCGTCAGGAATAGGTGACGCCGAAGCGACGAATGCTGCAACGGACTGCCATCCAGCAATCTTCTGGCTGTAACCCTGCAATCTGTGCTTAGTCTCGGCGCTCAGAGCTTCACCTGCGAAGTATGTCACGTAGTATTGAACCGCTTTCGCGAGCGCGCAACCAGCGCTAACAGCTACTCCAACCAAGGCGGGATGATAGTAGGGCATTGTAGCTGCGATGGCACCTGCGAAAAGCATAGTTGAGGGAGGAAGAAACGGAACCAAGTAAATCAGCCATGAAACTACAAAGATGCCAAGGTACCCCCAGGTCAAGACTTCCATCAAATCAGACATGCCTCCGACATTTCTAGTGATTGCCTGTGCTTTTTAGTGGCTCAAGCTACAAGAAGCTTTGGACAGGTTCCACGAGGCACTGACTACCGCAATTGAGTGAGGTTGAAGAAGACTTCCATAACAATAGCACATTATCTTGCTTCGTAGAGTATGCCATTGATCCCACTTCTCAACGGGAAAGAAGTATCTTGTCAAAGAGCTCGGGGTCGCGTCATCACAGCTCGTTCCAACCGGTGGGCATGTTGCTTGTAGAACCAGCTCTTAGTGATTTCTACCAGCATTAGGTACACACTAACTAGGGCTGCTAGGACCATGTAGAATGCGAATGGTAATCTTACGAAGTCGAACAGTCCGCTTAATGGCGTAAACGGCACTAGCAACGCGAACCCAACGACGCCGAAACTGCTCAAGAGCAGAAGCGTACTTGGTTTGCTCCTATAGAAGGGTATTCTTCGTGTCCTTATGACGAAAATGACTAACGTCTGGGTGCACAGGGACTCAAGGAACCAAGCGGTCTGGAATACCGATTCAGCAGCATTAAAGGCACGCAACATAATAAAGAATGTTAGGAAGTCAAACACAGAACTTATCGGCCCGAAAAGCATCATGAATTTTCTCACGAATGATATGTCCCATCTCTTTGGTTTCTCAACGTATTCTTGATCAACGTTATCCGTCGGTATGGGTAACTCAGACAAGTCGTAAAGGAGGTTGTTTAACAGTATCTGCAGTGGAAGCATCGGTAAAAATGGTAGAAATAGAGATGCACCGGCGACGCTGAACATGTTTCCGAAATTTGAGCTGGTTCCCATCATAACATATTTCATAGTGTTACCGAAAGTCTTTCTGCCTTCAAGAACTCCTTCTTCAAGCACCCTTAAGCTCTTTCGCAACAATATAATGTCCGCGGACTCTTTTGCCACATCCACCGCGTTATCAACAGACATAGCAACGTCCGCTGTCTTCATAGAAGGAGCATCGTTAATACCGTCCCCAAGAAAACCAACAACATGCCCGTTACTTCTCAAAGCATTCATTATTCTATCTTTCTGACCCGGCGTTACTCTCGCAAAAATGTTTGCCTTCTCAACGACTATGGCAAGCGCATCGCCCTGCAGTTGGGCAATTTCATGTCCAAGGACGACGCCTTTGACTTCGAAGCCGAGTCGTTCACATACGTTCTTTGTGACTAACTCGTTGTCGCCTGTGAGAATTTTCAACTCGACCCCCGCTTTGCTTAATAGTTGCAGAGATTCCCTGACGGTTTCTTTTGGTGGATCGATAAACGCTACAAAGCCTAAGAATACCATATCAGTTTCGTCGCTTACAGAGTATACTGACTTCTCCTCCCCGACGTTCTTGTATGAAACTCCTAAAACTCTAAAACCCTTAGAACTCAGGTCAAGGTATTTTTCCTCCATCTTTCGCTGCAGCTCGCCTGTCAAATCTGATGATTCTCTTGGGAGTTCGCAATAGGAACAGACTTTAATGATCTCTTCAGGAGCTCCCTTGGCGATCAAAAACCTCTGTCCTTCATATTCCACAACAACGGAGACGCGCCTTCTTATGAAGTCAAACGGAACTTCATCGACTTTCCGGTAACCTTGCATGTCAATGTCTTCACATCTAAGTATGGCCGCGTCGAACGGACTTTTCAGCCCTGTTTCGTAATAACTGTTCAAGAAACAATACAATAACACCTTTTCGCTGTCATTGCCTTCCGCATCCACATGCAGTGCAAGAGTCAGCTTGTTCTCTGTAAGCGTACCGGTCTTGTCCGTACATAGAATATCCATGCTTCCAAAGTTTTGAATCGACTCCAAGCGCTTTACGATGACGCCTTTCTTAGACATCGCAATGGCGCCCTTCGAAAGGTTCACAGTAAGAATCATTGGCAGGAGTTCGGGAGTTAAGCCAACTGCTAAGGCTACAGAAAAAAGAAGCGACTCCAATACACCACGTTTGTAGAGTGCATTTACGAAGAAGACAAATAATACCAGAAACAGAGTAACTTCCATAATTAGATAGCCGAATCTTCTGAGCCCTCTCTCGAATTCTGTCTCTGGGTGTTTTGTAACAAGACTTCTGGCAATTTTTCCGTACTCTGTGAAGCTTCCGGTTCTCACTACGACAGCGGTTGCCGTTCCGCTCACAACAGAAGTTCCCAAGAAAAGACAGTTGCTCCATTCAGTGATTGCTGTACCTTTTGTCTTCAATGGTGTGTCTGTCTTCTCTACTGGAAACGACTCTCCGGTCAATGCCGATTGGTCAACGAATAGATCTTTCGCATTGATTACTCTCGCATCTGCTGGAACTATGTCTCCAGCAGAAAGAAACACCATGTCTCCCGGAACGACCTCAGAAAGATTTACTTCTTGTTTAGCGCCGTCTCTAAGTACGGTTGCTGTAGTTGTTACTTTTTCCCTGAGCATCTCAGCGGCTTTCTCAGCTTTGGATTCCTGATAGAAATCCAGAACCACGCTTATGAGCACTATAGAAAATATGATCGCGGTGTCTGTTATCTCTCCGAGGAAGCTTGAAATCAAGCCTGCAAGAAGTAATATGATCACCAAAGGGTTTCTGAAGTGCAAGAGGAATTCTACAATAGCTGCTCGTTTCTTTCTCTTGGCAATTTCGTTATGGCCATATATTCCGAGACGGCGTTCAGCCTCTTGGCAAGTAAGGCCTGACCGAGAAGTGTTTAAGCGACGGAGAAGTTCATCAGTCTGTAGAACTAGAAGCTCTTCCATACCCGCGACTGATCGAGCCCAGCTCGAAGCCTTTGCACTCACTCCCTTGACAATGTTGGGAGCTTTCATTCTCTCTACCACCCATTCGTGTCAACGTTGTGAGCTGAGCTAAGGTCCGATCACGAAGACAAAGCTCATGAACATTTCGACAACGTGAAATTGACTGAGAACAGTTTGGACAGGGACTTTTCAGCTCCTAATGATCTGGGTAGACCTACGCGGCCCTAGGTAACGTACGATCACGCTTGAAGGTGACTGGTTTGCCCGTGCCTGAAGAAGAGAATCCATGGGTAGTGAAACCTTCGAATTGTTCAGATTTGTTGCACCGTGGCCTGCGCTGTTTCAAAGCCCTCCTCCTCCTTGAACTGCATTCTGTAGAACGAGCTATACAGTCCACCCTTTTTCATAAGCTCCGAGTGCGTTCCCCTTTCCACTATTCTTCCCTGATCTATGACTATAATTTCATCGCAGAGTCTAATGGTTGAAAGCCTATGAGCTATTATTATGGCTAGTCTGTTTTCAAGAAGCTTCTTCAATGCATTTTGCACAACAAGTTCAGTATATGGATCAATGCTTGAAGTAGCCTCGTCTAGAATTAGGAGTTTAGGATTCATTAGGAGGGTTCTTGCGAAGCTTATGAGTTGCCTTTGCCCTATCGAAATGTTCGATGACCCCTCCTGAATAACATGGTCGTATCCCCCAGGTAGTTTCATTATGAATTCATGTGCCCCCACAATCTTAGCTGCATCGACAATCTCCTCCTCAGACGCTTCTGGTCTCCCGAATCGCATGTTATCCTTCACGCTCATGGGGAAAAGGAAGGAGTCCTGAAGAACTATACTCATGTGCTCACGAAGAGATGATGTTCTAATTTCTTTCGCATCGTATCCGTTAACGGTTATTTTGCCATCAAGCGGGTCGTAAAACCTTGCTAGAAGATTTATGATTGTGCTTTTGCCTGCGCCCGTGGGTCCGACCAAAGCCAATCTCTTAGATTCACCAAGAGTGAAATCTATGTGATGTATCACTGGGTTTTTTGGGTCATAGCCAAAAGTGACGTTTTCAAACGCTATATTCTCTATCGTATCCAAAACAACTGCTTTGTCTAAAGGTAGATCTTTGACTTCTTCGCTCGTGTCGATTAGGTCGAACATTCTCTCAAGAGCTGCCATAGCCGATTGATATTGGTCGTATACAGTCGTGAGGTCCATTAGTGGCATGAAGTATGAGAACTGGTATTCTGTGAAGGCTATGAGTGTCCCGATAGTGGTTTCTCCACCCCTAACCATCAGTGCTCCGAACCAAAGTATCAAGGCCGTACCGATTATTCTCATGTAAAGGACTGTAGGTTGGTACGATGATGAGATCTTGACCGTGTTAACGTTAGCCCTGAACGTCTTATCCTGTACTTTTTCAAAACCTTCTGCGGCGCTCTCCTCGGATGCAAACGACTTTATCACTCGCATTCCTGCGAGGTTCTCTTGCACCTTCGCAGTCAGCCCTGCGAGGCTTGAAAGAGCTACTCTGTAAGCCTTTCTGGAACGTTCTCCCAGAAACCAGGCTACTACCATAGCGACAGGAAGAATCGAAACGGCCGCAAGAGCGAGCTTCATGTTGAGCGCGAATATTACCACCAATGACCCCAAAATGGACGCTGTGTCCACGATAATACTTGTCAGTCCCATCCTGAGGAATATTCTGACATTTTGCGCGTCGTTTATCAGTCTTGACATTATCCTTCCTATCTCGCCTTCAGAGAAGTATCTCAGCGAGATCACTTGTATTTTGGACATCATCTCGTCTCTCATATTCGCAACAACATTTTCTCCGACAATTCTCATTTGGAAGACCTGAACGTATTGAAGCAGATAGTTTCCCAGTGTTACGAACACGAAGATTGGAACCCACCACAAGAACCCGGAAAGATTTCCAGGCTGAATTATCTGATCCACCGCGACCTTATGCAGATAGGGTGAAGCCAGCCCTGTGAGAGAGCCCAGAACAATAGCGGTAACACCTATCGCAAGATTCTTCCTGTGGCCAATGGAATACGTGTAGACCCTACGCACGAGGGTCCTGTCAGAAACTGTTCTTTTCCTAGTCTCTTCGTATCTTGTGGTGAAGACGCCAAAAGGGCTCGACATTTAGTTCGCATCCCTCTGCAAAACGGCTGCTAGAATTGCTTCAGGGGCCTTCTCGAGGAACTGTGTCTCGTATATCCGTCTGTATATACCATCCCTAGCCATTAGTTCACTGTGCGTTCCGAACTCGGCGATTTCACCGCTATCCAGAACCATTATTCTGTCAGCATTCTTTATGGTTGATAATCTTTGAGCGATCACGAAACATGTTCTACCTTTCATGGCTTCCTCGATGGCCTCTTGGATCTCCTGCTCGGTTTTGGCGTCTACAAAGGAGAGAGAGTCATCAAGAATCAGAATCCTTGGATCTGTTAAGAGCGCTCTGGCAATAGTTAGCCTCTGCCTCTGTCCGCCAGAGAGGGTTATCCCTCTCTCTCCCACGATTGTGTTATAGCCATCGGGGAGAGTTTCCACGAAATCGTGTATCCTTGCAAGTTTAGCGGCGGCTGTTACCTCATCTAGGGATGCATCAGGCTTGCCGAACGCAATGTTATCCCTGATTGTGCCCGAGAATATGAAGACATCTTGCATGACGATACCTATCTGTCTTCTCAGGTTCGAAAGCTTGAAATTCCTGACATCTGTGCCGTCAATCGATACAGTTCCAGAGGCAACATCATAGAACCTTGGAATGAGGTATATTAAAGACGTTTTTCCTGAACCTGTGGCGCCGAGAATTGCTATTCTTTCACCTTGACCAACCTTGAAGCTCACATTTCTCAGCACAGGTCTATCCTTAGCATATCCGAATGTCACATTACGAAACTCAACCTGGCCACTAGCTATAGATATCTCTTTGGCGCCGGGTCTGTCCACAACTTCAACTGGCAGATCCATGATTCCATGGACTCTTTCGAGGCCAGCCGCAGCATTTACCCAAGAACCAATGAGATTACTCAAGTCTCGTAAAGGAAAACTTAGTCTCATCATATATCTTGCGAATAGTGTGAGCTGCCCTATTGTCAGCTTTGATAATGGTGAAGCTATGAGGTTGCCGCCATACAGGTATACCAACGCTATTCCAAGAGTTAGAACGGCTGGTGCGGATGGCATATACTTGGATTGAACCTTGCCAGCAGAGATCGCCGTGTCTACGTAAATATCCTCGACCTGTTTGAATCCATTTTCCATCTCAGCTTCTCTTCTGAAAATTCGGACAACTTTCATTCCCAAGATGTTCTGTTGCACATATGCTCCAAGCTTTCCCAGGATGAGCATCATTTTCCTGAAAAGAGGTCTAATCGTAACTTGAAGCCGCACTGTAAGATAGAATATGAGTATTATCGGCAGAACGGCTATTACACTCATTGTCGGATTTATCGAATACATCACCATATACACTAGTATTCCTGTAAATACCGCGTTGGTCAAGGTTCCAGTCCACATTTTGAGAAACTCCTCCGCCACCCGCAAGTCCATTGTAGCTCTTGAGACTAGGTCTCCTACAGCCGTGGAATCAAAGAATGTGAACGACTTACGTTGCAAAGAGGAGTAGTAGTCAGACCTCACGTTCCTTAGGATCAATTGGGCAGTGTATCCCTGTATATACGTTATCGCGTAGTTGAGTATTCCAAATACTCCTACGGCGACCACTATTGCTAGTACAAGCCCCAACAGCAGATCATAGTTGCCCCCAACGATGACTTGGTCAATTATCTGCGCAGTATAAAGTGGCTCAAGAGTAAACACGTAAGCTCTAACAACGGCTAGCGCGGCGATAAGAACAAAGAAATGAGTATACGGTTTATGATATCTCATAAGTCGCCTAAAGGTTCTTGCAGAACCGGGAATATCTGCCTGCGTTCTAATCGTCCTAACATATTCGAGGATAGGTTTAGCTAGACTCATCGCCTACGCCTGCCAACGCTTCGCTACTTAGCGCGCTTCACCTCGTTCAGTGCTAGTCTAGAATTCGTCTGAAGAAGGCGGATGCGATGCTGGCGAAGATAGCTGTAGCGAACAGCATGACGCCTATGTCGAGCGGAATTGCCTGAAAATCACCTGTCACTAGCAGTGCCCTCATCGCATCCACGACATAGCTCAAAGGATTAAGAGTTGCTATTACTCTGAGCCAAGGCGGCATTATACTGATTGGATAAATTGCGTTGCTCGTGAAGAAGAGGGGCATGGTGATGGCTTGGCCTATACCCATCATTCTTTCTCTGGTTTTGAAAATGGGAACCAGAGACATGGATAGGCAGGAGAAACACATTCCTCCGAGCACTATCACTGCAACCACTCCCAAAAGCTCTAGGGCGCCGACGTTCAGGGGAACATGTATCAGCAGCGCTAGGGCGAAAATGACTACTGCCTGAAATATGCCTCTGACCCCCGCTGAGAGAGCCTTCCCCAACACTATGGCCGATCGGGGGGCAGGTGTCGAGAGGAGCTTGTTCAGAAGTCCCAGGTCTCTCTCCCAAACGAGCATGATCCCGTAGAAAATCGCTACAAACATCACAGACTGCGTTAACACACCAGGTGTGAGGAACTGAATATAGCTGAAAGCTCCTGTAGGTATCGATCTCAGATTGGCGAAAGTTTCACCAAAGACCAAGAGCCAAAGCGCTGGCTGCACTCCACGTATCCCTATCTGCGAAAAGTCATGCTTCAGTTTTCTCAGCTCAAATTCTGCCAGCGTAAGCATGGTACTCAAATACCTTGAACCTAGCATCAGCCCAACCTCCTGAAGGTTCTCCTAAGACGCCTAGTCTCCCGCCATGTGCCTCCTTCCTCTATCCTAACTCCCGCGTACTTGAGAAATACATCATCCAGCGTAGGCTTCTTCAGCGAAACCGATTCGACGCGTATTCCATTCTCCCTCAGGCAATCGAGAATTACCGGTATTGCTTTCTCTCCTTCCGCCACAACAAGCTCATAGAGGCCAAGATCCGGCTTTGCTGACAAAACTCTTCCCTGCTTCTGCAGAATAGGTGTACAATCTGCGGAGTGAGCCACGAGCGAAACTACGTCTCCTCCCACATTGCCTTTTAGTTCGTTAGGGGAGCCCGAGGCTACGATCTTTCCTCTATTCATTATGGCGATCCCGTCGCACAGGGTGTCGGCTTCATGCATGTCATGTGTAGTGACGATAATGGTCGTCCCGAATTCTTCTCGAAGGTTCACAACGTATTCCCAGACAGTCGTCTTAGCTGATGGGTCTAGACCGATGCTTGGTTCATCGAGAAAAAGCACCTTGGGCCTATTTACGAGGGTTTGCGCTATCTCTAGACGACGCATCATTCCGCCGGAGTAAGTGCTAACAAGATCGTTTTTGCGGTCGGCAAGCTCCATGTATTCTAGAGCTTCTTGAATCCTTCTGCTTCTCTCTTTTCTTGGGATGTAATGGAGTCTTGCGTACATCAACACGTTCTCGTACCCGGTCAACTCTCCGTCTACGGAGACCTCTTGAGGAACATATCCTGAAATCTGTCGTACCGACTCAGGGGATCTCGCGATATCGATTCCGAACACTTTGGCGCTCCCTGATGTGGGCTTGATGAGGGTAAGCATCATTCTTATCGCCGTGGTCTTTCCGGCGCCGTTCGGACCGAGCAAGCCGAAGGTTTCACCCTCAACTACATCGAACGAGATTCCATCGACCGCCTTCAGATCTGAGTAAGTCTTGCTTAGATTCCGCACTTCAATTGCTTTCATTTCGGATGCCACTCTTCACTCCAAGTGCTGCCTCCTTGACCCTCTGGAGAAGTCTAGCTAGGTTCAACAGCTCTTCTTCGCTCAGAACTCTCATAATTCGGCTGACCAATTTTCTATGTTGAACACTTGTTCGCTGGTACAAGGTCTTCCCTTTTCTTGTGAGTCTCATTATGAAGATTCTTCTGTCGGTGCCGCTTCCTTTGCGTTCCAGGTAGCCTCTTCCTTCAAGCCTATCAATCAGGCCCGTGATGTTAGGAGGTGTTACAAGCATGTGCTCCCCAAGCTTGTTCATTGGCATGGCTCCGAATTTTCCCAGGGTTCTGATCACACGATATTGAGGAAACGTCAAACCGTTTTTGATCAGTTGCTGGTTTAGGAGGACATGCACCGTCTTATAGGCGCCTACGACGCTCATCCATGCCTCCACCGAGGAATCATCCTGCTGCACTTGGCTCATCCTGATCACACCTAGATGCCAGTGCCGGTAATTTGTTCGCACTTAAATAGTTTACGTCTTAACTTTACCCAGGAACAAGCACTCCGAAAGATAAGTGTCAACGGGGGGTCATAACATAAAGGCCAACCATGAAGAATGGGGAGGGTTGGAGATCAGCGACTTGCCGCCTTCCTCTGGGGGCCTTAGCTTATGAAAGAAGGCATAGTACGCGGCACTGTTCGAGATCTCAGGAGGGTCGAAGTGTAGATCGGCAGGCTGCTGCTCACCGCGCCCATTACGTAGCTTGACATTAACGGCTGACGGCGTAGGGGATCCCCCAGCCGAGGCCGATCGATACTTCAATGGCTGTCGCCCTATCTTCGCTGGGCACTACGCCGATCATGTAGGATTGCCTTATCGGCATATGGAATTGGTCGACGACGCGTTGAGCTCCTCTGGTTCATCATATGAAACCGCAAGCTTTCTTGCTCCGTATTCTGTATGACAAGCTCCGTGTATGGATCGATGCTCGAAGTCGCCTCATCAAGAACTAGCAGTCTGGGGTTCATTAGAAGCGTTCTTGCGAAGCTTATCAGCTGCCTCTGCCTCTGGAATCGTTTGACCCTATCACTAGTCGTGAGACCGAAGACTAAAGGTAAGTGTTCGAAGCATCTGAATGAAACAAGATCTTAATTCGTTCACCCGTCAATCTGGGGCAAGAGGTGAATCCAATGCAAGTAGTGAAGAGAAATGGCGCATTGGAAGAGTTCATGCCGGAGAAGATTGTCGTCAGCTGCACAAAAGCCGGAGCAACACCCGATGTAGCTAGGCAGATATCAAAGACTATCCAGAGCAAAGCCAGCGACAAGATGCATACTTCCGAGATAAGGAAGATGGCGTTGGAGCAGCTGCGACAGAAAAATCGCCGATGGGAAGAGAACTGGCTGACATACGACAGAGCCGTGAAGAAGAATTCGGGAATCACTGTGTTCTAGGAGGTGAGCTAAAAACTTGAAGACGTATGTGAAGATCTATGGACCGCCCCTGAAAGAAGCGTTGGATGAGCTTCAGAAGATCGCTGGCCAAATGCCCAAGATAAGCCACTATCACTTTCTGGTAGGCTACGCGGGCGCGCCTGTCACACCCACCGTTATGGGGGAGCCCTATCCGACAGCACCCGGTGTCGTGGAGAAGGTCACGCACCCCTTGATTAGCAAGTCCGGCCACACACTTGGCGAGTACGACTTCTTCTTCGAATGGAAGGATGAACCAACTTGGAATGAGATGCGCGAACTAATCTCTAAGATCGACAAATCCTTCACAACGCTTGGCTGCAAATACACACTGACCACGAAATAGAATAGCTTCAATTTGATCGTTGCCTTTTCGTATGTTGGGAGGTGACGAAAAATGGTTGAACGATTGGAGAGCATCGACCCGAGAATCATCTACCTATCGTTGCTTATCATAATGGGTTTGGCTGTCGTCATGCACCTGAGCACGGACAAGACATCGTCTCTCGCCGGCGTGTTCATGATAATCATCATTGCACTGGCCAACATAGGGTATTTGGCTCGCAAATTCAAGAAAGGTTCGAAGTGAGCTATCCGCAGGTGAGATGAGGATGAGTTACGTTACAGCGAGCGATCTATGGCTCTGAGGTGAGTTGGACGTCAAAATCTGAGAAGATACCCAAGGTTTCGTGGGGGTGAATTCCACTCTATTACTATTTGGACTACGGCGAGAAGCCCGAGAAGATCGCTCACTTTGGGTATGGAAATCATCTCTGCGACATGGCGAACAAAGGTCATGTCGATCTTGAAACCTTCAAGTAGCATGAAACAACTCTGAGGCAAACTGGAGGGCAGAAGTCTTGAGGATGCGGTTAAGATCTCTGGAGATCTTCTTGCTGGTGATTGGGGCTACGATATACACAATTGGCATTTTGTTTGCGCCTGTTCCACCGTTTTTCGTTTATGAAGAAGCAACTCGACGCAAGGTGTTCAATCCAATATGGCCTCACTCCGCACCCGAACTGAATCTTGTGGCCACAATTGGTTTCGACATTGTCCTTCTAGGAGGCTTCATGGCCATACTCGGAGTAGTAAAGCCGAGATTTCGAAGAAGAACCAGAAGAAATTCATGATCGATCTACGTTATGAGGAAACGTATTGAAGCGCGCGTTTCGAGAAGAACGAGAACTAGAAGAGTCTATCGAACAATGAATTGGTTCTCCCGCATGGACAAAGCGCAAAAACTGGAACGGTGGGTTCTCGGTGTGAAACTTGCGTGATGTTGAGGCTGCAGCTGAAAGAGGAGAGCTCAGGAACGTTGAAGGAAGGAAAGCATATGAACTGGTGAAGCTACTGGAATCCGATTCCAACCAGGGGCTAAGGTCCCAAGAAATAGGAGATAGACTGAAGCGATATGGCTACAATGAAGTTCCAGAGAAAAAGAGTCATCCAATAGTCAGGTTCTTGACGAAGTTCTGGGGCCTTACGGCATGGATGCTTGAAACCATAATCGTACTCTCATGGATACTTCAGAAATATCAGGATGTGTATGTCGTAACTGCGCTACTTTTCCTGAATTCGGTTGTGGCGTTTGCAGAAGAGCAGAAGGCATCTTCTGCAGTGGAGGCGTTGAAGAAGAGGCTGCAAGTTAATTCTAGGGTGCTCAGAGATGGCGCATGGAGAACCGTGCCTGCCAAGGAATTGGTTCCGGGAGATATAGTTAGGGTCAGATCTGGAGATTTCGTCCCTGCAGACGTCAAAGTCATTATGGGAGAGCTCGGAGTTGACCAGTCGGCATTGACAGGAGAGTCAATGGAAGTCGACAAGGGAAATGACGATGTACTCTACTCCGGCTCGGTAGTGAGAAGAGGTGAGGCTAATGGAATCGTGATCCTCACAGGAATCAGAACCTACTTCGGAAGAACGACACAACTAGTCCAGATAGCTCACCCGAAGTTACATGTGGAAGAAGTTGTCTCAAAGATCGTGAGATTGTTATTGGCCATAGTTATTGCGTTGCTGACTTTGGCATTCGCTTTCTCAGCGCTTAGAGGAGTAAACCTTCTAGAAATATTGCCCTTGATGCTAGTTTTGTTACTGTCAGCAATACCTGTTGCTCTGCCCGTGATGTTTACTGTCAGCATGGCCGTAGGATCCATGGAACTAGCGAAAAAAGGAGTTTTGGTGACTAGATTAAGCGCCTCAGAAGATGCGGCCACTATGGACATCGTCTGCGCTGACAAGACAGGCACAATAACGATGAATAGATTGGCGGTAGCTGGAGTAATACCATTGAATGGATTCGAGGAACAAGAGGTATTGTTGTACGGAGCTTTGGCTTCAAATGAGGCAAACCAAGATCCAATCGATCTGGCTTTCATAGCTGCAGCGAAGCAGAGGGCTTTGGTAGAAGACTCATTTGTACAGGAGAAATTTGTTCCTTTTGACGCAAAGACGCGAAGAACAGAGGCTTTGGTGAAGAAGAGAGGGGAACGGTTTCGAGTGATGAAGGGCGCTGTCAATGTTGTGGCCCAATCTTGCGGCCTTGACAATAAAGCCATAAGCGAACTGGAATCGAGGATGGACGAGTTTGCCAAAGGGTACCGCACCTTGGCTGTGGCCAGGACTGATGAACAGATTCAACCCAGACTTGTAGGTCTGGTAGCGTTATATGATGCGCCAAGACCAGACTCAAAGCGATTGATAGAAGAGCTTAGAGATCTGGGGGTACCGGTTAAGATGCTAACGGGAGACGCATTACCTGTAGCGCGGGAAATAGCAAGGAATGTCGGTCTCGGTAACATAACAAAAGTATCTGAGCTGAAGAAACTCATCCAAAACAACCCAGCAAAGGCAGCAGAGCTGACTGAAAAGAGTGACGGATTCGCTGAGATTTACCCTGAAGACAAGTATGCCATTGTGAAAAGTCTTCAAGCTAAAGGACACGTTACAGGCATGACTGGAGACGGTGTGAACGACGCACCAGCACTGAAGCAAGCTGAGGTTGGAATAGCAGTAAGCAATGCCACCGATGTGGCTAAGGGCGCGGCGAGTGTTGTGCTAACGGGTGAGGGCCTATCCAACATCGTAGACTTGGTCAAAATTGGAAGAATGGTTTATGAGAGAATCATTACGTGGATACTCAACAAGATAAGCAGGACTATTCTCAAGTCCTCACTGATTGTGTTTGCGTTTCTCGTCACAGGTAAGTACATTATATCATCATTTGCCATGATTCTGGTAGTCTTCATGACAGACTTTGTGAAGATATCCTTGTCGACAGATAATGTGAGATGGTCTAGAAAGCCGAACACTTGGAACATAACCGCACCAGTAAGAGTGGCTGTTGTACTCGGCTTACTCATGGTCGTAGAAGCATCTGGACTAATGTACTTAGGGGCTAAGTATTTCGCCATAATGTCGGATGATTCTGCTCTTCATACGTTCACGTTCGAAATACTATTTTACTTCGCAGCTTTCTCGATATTTGTGGTAAGAGAGCGAGGCCACTTCTGGAACTCTATGCCTAGCAAGACTCTCTTGGCCGCGATAACAGCAGACATAGTCGCCGCTATCATGATTGCCACTGTTGGAATCCCAGGTCTCAGGGCCATACCTTTGCCAATGACCCTCTCCGTGGTGGCATATTCTTTCCTGTTCTCGTTAATCATCAATGACCTAATCAAGTTCGGTCTTGTAAAGAAAACTGGGATTGCATGGTAGCGAAGCTCCCAGCAAACATTGAAATCACTTTTCTACACAAGGGATCGGTTCCACCGAGAAGCCGACCGCGCCAAACCACTCCGAGAAGTCCGACTCGTGATTGAATCTAGCGATTGCGTGTTGCCACTGTGGATGAAGGTCAGTTCTCGGAGCCTGAACCTAGTGTTCGGGTTCTTCCTTACGACGACTGTGGCTTGGAAGTTGCGCTTGCTACTTCAGCAATTCCGGCCAAGTCGTACGCGTTACTAGCGAAGGGCTTTCGCTTTTTCGTAGACATAAGCTACGCTTTCGTTGGTCACAACGCCCACAACCTTTGTGGGTGCCTGTCTGTCGACAATGGGGATAAGGTCAATTCTTTCCCGGACAATGATCTTGTAGGCTTCCAAGATTGATTCATCCCGGAACACGGAGAGGTGCTTTACAGGCAGCTGCTCCACTCGTAGCTCATTTCTCTGCTCAGGTTTTACTTTCATAATCTCGCTCCATGTTACAATCCCTAGAAAGACACCTTCTTTCTCTACCACGGCGTCGTGGTATCTTGCCTTGAACATTATCTCCAAAGCCTCTGTGAGGCTATTCTCAGGTGTGACAACCGCCACCTCAGGATGCATAACGTCTGCGACTCGGACTCTCGCGATGGTCGTAGAGACTATTGTTGATTCTGTCTCTTCGGTTGCCCCGACGTAGATGAACATACCTATTATGATTAACCAGAAATCGTATAGAACGCCAACAACTGCCATGACTATCCCAAGAAGTCTACCAAGGAAGGCGGCGTATCGGGTTGCATCAACAAACCTTATTCGCTCAGCGAGAAGAGCTCTCAGGACTCTACCTCCATCCATTGGGAAGGCCGGTATCAGATTGAATGCTCCCAGAGCCATGTTCAACATCGCCAAATCGTGAATCAGCGTTCCAGGCGTCTTCACAATAGGGAGTGCCTGCCCAAATGGAAGCCTAACGGGTGCAAACCGGTCTAGAAACAGTAGGAAAAGGCCGATTGCGAAACTGACGAGAGGACCCGCTATCGCCATTCTCCATTCGATTCTCGGTTTCTCTGGGATCTCCTCTATAGCTGAGACGCCTCCTATCGGGTAGAGCAAAATCTTGCGAACCTTTATGCCGTAATGCTTAGCAACTACGGAGTGGCTCAGCTCATGGATCGTCACGAAGAAAAACAATGCCACAATTAGAACAAAGTAGTAGATTGAGGAGAATGCAACGACGCCTAACAACAGTAAGAAGGTTATGTGAAGCTCGATAGGAATACCCCATACCGAACCGATCTTGAATGAATACTTCATTTTGTTTCCACTCTAGCGCGCTCGACTACATTGAGCGAAGTATCTGTATTCTTTTCTCTAGAGGGGGATGTGTGGCGAAGAGTGAATCGAGAGGATGTTTGTTTGGGTCGACAAAGAATAGGTGTGACATCCCCTCGCTGACGTCCATCTTGCCCTTGTTCATTTTCAGTATCTTCTCAAGCGCCGAGGCTAGACCTTCAGGGTATCTCGTCAATTCCGCTGAGGATGAATCCGCCAGCAATTCTCTTCTCCTGCTGACTGCTAGCTGCACCAGTCTGACGACCACAGGCGCAACTATAGCCAAGATCATACCGACGACTATCAGGATTCCGACGCGATCCCGATCTCTCTCAGAACGTCTTCCGGAACCTGCGAACCAGAATGACCTCAACAAGCCATGGCTTAGAATGGTGACGAGGCCCACCATAACTGCGACCGCTGTCATGAATCGCGTATCATAGTTTCGAATATGTGAGATCTCGTGACCTACGACCCCTTCAAGTTCGTCTCTCCTTAGATGTTGAAGAGCCCCAGTCGTGACAGCAATGCTGGCATGCTGCGGATCTTTCCCGGTGGCAAATGCGTTGATCTCATCATTCTCGATGATGTACGCTTTGGGTGGCGGTATTCCCGCTGCAATGCTTAATCCCTCTACCGTGTTGACGAGGTACGCGTTTCTCTGCGGATCAGCGGGCACTGCGTTTGCAGCAGATAAGACCACTTGATCGCCGTAGGTGTAGGTCCCGTATATGTAGGGAAGTATGAACGCGAGTGCCGTAACGAAGAATAGCGCTGTGTACCTGGCGAACAACAGTTGCGCTATCACGTAGGCCAAGGCGCCAAGAACCAGTAAGACGACTACGGCGAGGATGAGTGAATCTCTCTTATTCCTAGAGATCTCGTCGAAGAAGGATAGCTTCGACATCAGAACTGCACTTTGACCGGCTCTCTCTCCTCTTCCGAGATACGTAGGTACTCGTGAGGCGTTCGGCCTCCCGCGAACCAGCTTCCGGGGATAGTGGTTATCACGTTGTTGTATGCGAGTACAGAGTCGTTGTAGAACTGTCGCGCATATGCGATCTTGCTCTCTATGCCATCAAGTTGCTCCTGCAAAAGTTTGAAGTTCTCGCTGGCCCTCAGCTGAGGATAGTTCTCTGATAAAGCGAACAGAGACCTTAACGCGCCTGTCAGCTCACGTTCCCCTTCCAGCCGCTCCTGCCGAGTGCCTGCGCCAAGTATCTTCTCCCTCGACTTCGTGACAAGCTCGATGGCTCCTCGCTCATGCTCCATGTAACCCTTAACTGTCTCGACAAGGTTAGGAACTAGATCCGCCCTCTTCTTTAACTGTACATCTATCTGCGACCACGCGTTGTCAATACGGTTCGAGAGAACCCGTATCCTGTTATAGTAATAGACCATGATCAGAACGGCAATCAGGAAGGCAAGTATCACTGCGCCGATTCCAATCCAAGCCAACTCGTTCATCTGTACTCCCTCACATTCACAATCGTGCTCGTCTTCAACCTCGCGTCATCTCTGGCAAGAAGCGTAGATATAGATGCTTGTTCGCCTCATTTGATAGAATCAAACACTTGACAGTCAAGGATCTATCCTGGCTCAAGGTATTCGTGAGTGACTCTATGGAGCAACAGAATCACATATCCGACAGTTCTTTCTTTGAAGATCTCGTTGCCTGTTGCGTGGCCGCTCTCGTCATCTGAAAAAAGGGTTATGGCTAAAGAGGTAGCCACTATTCTCTGTGGGATACCGCTGGTCTTGGCAACGGTCGTGCTAGCCGCTGGATTAGCTGTCCACTTGCGCTAATGCGCGCATTGCCTTCCTTTTCTGGTAGGGAAAATTAAGTCGCCTTGCCTTCTATTTCTTTCACTCTGCCAAGACCATCTATGGCAGTGGACCATGATACATCAAAGTATTTCCTCACTATCTTCAAGAGCTCATGGTTGTTGGTCCATAAGCATATCTCTCTAGAAGCCTCAGGTGTTGTTCTAGGGTGGGGAATCATCATTAGTTCCCTATCATCAACCATGACAAGTCGAGATGTATCCTGTGCCGGCACATGACGCAGTTCAGAGAACGCCAGAAATCTCCTTGCGGCTGCCGTGTTCTTCTCGTTTATCTCACAGATCGTCCTTATTCTAACGCCTCTTTTGGCGCTTCTCTCGTAGATATCGTCTATGCCGCTGATCATTGTTCGGAGAAGCCCGATCCACGTAGTCATCACGCATATTTCCTTCTTTGCAGACTTGATCAGTCCGGATGCATACTCATGGATGCTTTGTCTTCCGTGAAGGATAGTGAATGTGTCAGCCGATACCTCCGGGTGTTCAATCGCAATTCTGCGAAGTTCTTGTAGAAGTTGACCCTTTTTCTCAATCAACCTAGCGGTTCTGGCCTTGGATTGCTCTATGAGTTGATCTAGACTTTTCTCAAGACCTAGTGCGATATATCTTTTCGGCCTATCCATCGATGTCTCCACAAGCTCCGCGTCCACCAGCTTCTCCAAAGCGCGGTAGGTTTCAAGACGGCTGAGTTTAACGATCGTAGAAATCTCACTCGCCTTGGCCGAATTCAACTTCAAGAGAACCGCGTAGACCTCGGCTTCTTTCTTGGATAGCCCGAACTCCGCAAGGTAGTCAGCCACATGTTCTAAGCTCGACATGAAGAAGTCAAACCCTCTGTAATGAGTGGGATCAGACAGCATATATTAGCTTGATCTTGTTCACCGCATTTGATAGTAGCAATTGCCTATTAGGCTACCCTTGCGTCCGTTCTGGCAGAGGCATGTTCCATGTCCTATCGAGTAAAGGAATATATGAGGAAGGATATCGCGACGGTCGATGTCGGGGCCTCAGCTGCTGAAGCCTCCAAGATCATGCTGGAGAAGAACGTTGGTTATCTCGTTGTCTTGGAAAAGGCTCAACCTGCTGGCATCGTGACGGAGCGGGATCTAGTTCTGAAGATCATGGCGAAGGGAAAAAACCCATTAGGGGTGAAGGTTTGTGAATTCATGTCTAAACCGTTGGTCAGCATCGATCCAGATGCTACTGTTGAGGAAGCGGTGAAAACCATGACGAAGCATGGTATACGCAGATTGCCCGTGGTCCGAAACAACATCTTGTATGGAATCTTCACCGCACGTGATCTAGCCAAGCATTTCAACGAGTATGAGGACAGAGTCACGCGAGACATTATCAAACACATGTCACTGTTCTCACTACCTTTCTAGAGAAGCCCAAGCGCGCAGGGGTGTCCCGGTATTCGCATTTCCACATCAGTCTCTGCAGACGGCTGGCCGTAACTGTACCATGACTGATAGAGGCAACTGTTGCCCCTAAGTGTGCCCAAGGCGAGTCTTCTCGTGATCCTCCTTCTTCTGACCAGGGGGATAAGAGGATTTGCATATGGCTTCCTCAACACCATCCTTGGACTATACCTCGCCCTTATTGGCTACAGCCTCATACATGTAGCTCTACTTCTACGGAGAGTCGTGCATGGATGATTGTCCGAATGACCGTCCCTTGATGATTCCTTCTCCTATCAGAGCCCGGACGTTCCTCTAAGCTGTTGTTGCACGCCACCCCAATAGGAATCCATTGTCGTCATGGACAATTATGTCGAAACACAAGACCGCCATGTCTACGCCCTCGATATTGACGGGACGCTGAAAGTTCTGTGCGGTGAGAGTCCTTGGATTAGTAATATCAAGATAGAAAGGAAAACGATGAATCCTTATAAGGTAGACTGGCGAGCGTACACGGACCTTGAGGCGGCCCACGCTTGAAGCTTAAACGCAGATCTGCCTGGCTTTTCACGGCTCTTTGGGCATGCACTCAGTTGTTACAGTAACGCTCTTTCTGGCCGGACTCAGCCGAGGTGACGTTTCGTGGAGACCTATCTTTACGAGCCAATCGATGACGTATTTCGACGTTTACGCACCTCTCCACAAGGTCTTAGCGCAGACCAAGCAGGGAGCCGCCTAGAAAGATACGGAAAGAACGTTATAGCTGAGGTCAAGGGACAGCCACTGGCAAGAAGGTTTCTTGCTCAGTTTGTGGATTTCTTTAGCATCCTACTTTTCTCGGCAAGTGTACTAGCTGCCATAGCAGAGATGTTCTCGCTGAGCTTGACCATCATCGTAGTTGTTTTGATCAACGCAGCCCTTGGCTTCGTCCAAGAATGGCGGGCGGAGAAAGCCATGGAAGCACTGAGACGCTGGATCCCACAGTACGCCAAGGCTTTGAGGGATGGACAACTACAAAAGATTCCTGTCGAGGACATTGTTCCGGGGGATGTCATTCTTCTCGAGGAGGGAGATCGTGTCCCTGCCGACGCCCGACTCTTTGAAGCTTTTGAGCTCTGGACGAACAACGTTCCGCTTACTGGCGAATCACTGCCTCAGCCTAGAAGCGTGGACATACCTCCAAGAGGTGCCCGGCCTGGTCTAGAGGCACCTAATATGGTCTTCATGAGCACGAGCGTTGCTCGAGGGATAGGTAAGGCAGTCGTCATAAGCACAGGTATGAGCACAAGATTCGGAAGGATCGCAGGTCTAACCCAGCAAATAGAGAGCCCGGTCAGCCCACTTCAGAAAGAGATAGCCCGCCTAGCGAGGCTTGATTTCTTCGCCGCCGTTGGGGTAGGGATATTCTTCTTCGCCTTGGGCTCGGCTTTTCTGAACCTCGCCTTGCACGACGCAGTCCTTTTCATGATAGGAGTCATGGTCGCATGTGTGCCAGAAGGGCTTCAAGTCACTGTGTCTACCTCTCTTGCGCTCAGCGTCCTGAGAATGTCAAGGCAGAACGTTCTAGTGAAACGCCTTTCTGCAGTCCAGACGCTCGGGAGCACGACTGTCATATGCACGGACAAGACTGGCACGATCACGAAGGGAGAAATGACGGTCAAAGAGATATGGATACCCCACCTCGGGGTCCAAGTCTCTGGCGTAGGTTACGAGCCGGTTGGAGAATTCCTGGTGAATGGTAGGGTTCTACGAAGAGACGAAAGCATGAGGCTTGATAGGCTGATTGAGGTAGGTGCACTTTGCAACAACTCCAAGCTCAATCCTCCCTCCGATGAAGGAAAGCCTTGGAGTGCGATCGGTGATCCGACAGACGCTGCGCTACTAGTCCTAGCGTTGAAGAAAGATTTCAACATTGAACAGTCGCTCGCCGGAAGGCCAAGACTTTCACTGATACCCTTCGACTCAAATAGGAAACGAATGACTTCGATTCACTTGACCAGCGTTGGAACAATGGCCTACGTCAAAGGAGCGCCCAGAAGCGTACTATCAGTCTCAACTCAACTCGAAACTTCCAATGGGATAGAAGATATGTCGCCGAAATGGCTGGCGGAGATCGGAAACAAGATACGCGAACTTGGCGATAAGGGGCTACGCGTGATCGCGGTCGCGTACAAGAGGGTGGAAAAGAATAGCCGAGAATTTCGCGCTGAAGACATTGAGAGAGACTTGGTTTTCCTCGGTCTCGTTGGCATGCAAGATCCACCTCGCCCAGAGGTGCAGGAAGCCGTTCATATAGCAAAGCGCGCGGGCATAGGGATTATCATGCTTACAGGAGATTACGGTCCGACTGCAAGATCTGTTGCCCTTCAAGTTGGAATCGTTGAATCCGAAGATTGCACAGTAATCAGAGGCATCGACATAGACAAGCTGAGTGACATAGAGCTGAAAGCGCAGCTCCAAAGAAAGGATGTCATCTTCGCTCGAGTCGCTCCTGAACACAAGCTAAGAATTGTCAGGTTGCTGAAAGGCTTGGGTGAAGTGGTGGCGGTTACTGGAGATGGCGCCAATGACGCGCCGTCCCTTAAGGAGGCTGATATCGGCGTCGCGATGGGACTCTCGGGAACAGATGTTGCGAGAGAGGCTTCGGACATTGTCTTGCTTGACGATAGCTTCGCCTCAATTGTGAGGGCTGTAGAGAGCGGGCGAGCCATATTCGACAACATCAGAAGATTCATCGCATACGTCTTCGCACATAATTGGGCTGAACTGAGCGCGTACATTCTCTACGTCCTACTCGGAATCCCTCTGCCTCTGCTCGCGATTCAAGTACTCGCCATAGATCTCGGCATTGATGTCTTGCCTTCGCTAGCGTTGGGACTAGAGCCTCCGGAGCCCGGAACTATGATGCGTCCACCAAGAAGTCGAAAAGAGCGTCTCTTCGACGGTTCAACACTTCTAAAGTCTCTATGCTTGGGAGGATTCGTAGCACTGGCAGCCATGGCTGGTTGTCTCAGAACGTGGATCGCTGGAGGATGGATGTGGGGCCTCCGACTGCCTTCCTCAGATCCCCTATACATGAAGGGAACAACCATGACCTTTGCCGGAATAGTTGTTGCACAAATAGGCTCCGCGCTATCTCTCCGAGCAAGCCGACCTTCAACCTCCAAGACCAGCCTGTCAAGCAGCAAGTGGATCTGGCTAGGTATCGCGGGACAGTTGAGCGCGACCATCGCAATAGTCTACGTTCCATTCCTTCAAAGTATCTTTGGAACGGTAGGCATAGGCCTTTCTGACTGGGCGTTCTTGTTCTTGTTTCCCACAGCTGTCGTCGCGGTAGAGAAAGCAAGGAAAGCGTACGAAAGAAGTAGAGGCGACCGGAATAAGCGCGGATGCTGAATTCAGGTTTTCCTTACGTGTGCACCCTACTTATATTTTCTGAAGCTCACCTATATCTTGTGCTTGAGGAGTGGGCGACATCTATCTGGGCACGTCCGGCTGGTCATACAAGGAGTGGGTGGGGCCCTTATACGAAACGGATAGAGATAGCAAGCTCAGAGCTTACTCCCGAGTGTTCACGACAGCTGAGATAGACTCAACCTTCTACGCCTACCCCTCTCGGGGCACAGTGATGGGGTGGTTGAGGTACGTCAATCCGGATTTCGTCTTTGCGGCAAAGATGCCTCAGGTGATCACCCACAAGAAGAAGCTCGACTTGACAAAGCAGGTAGATGAGGATGTAAAGCGCTTCTGCCAGTTGATGGCTCCACTTCAGCAAGATGGAAAATTGGGGTGCATACTGATCCAGTTGCCGCCAAGCCTTGACTTCGAATTGGAGAAAATGGAGAGGTCCTTCGAGGTTCTGCCTGCCGAGTACAGGTTCGCTGTAGAATTCCGACACCTTTCTTGGATGAGGCCGGAAACTTGGGATTTGTTGAGACGGCACCGTATGGCGTATGTCGTCGTGGATGAGCCGCTGCTTCCCCCAGATATACATATTACGACTGACTTCGCTTATTTCCGCTGGCACGGAAAAGGAAGAGACCCATGGTACGACTATCGCTATGATATGGAGGAGCTAGCGTCATGGGTGCCGAAGATCCAAGAAACCGCTAGGAACGTTGATAGAGTATATGGCTACTTCAACAACCACTACCACGGATACGCGGTGGAGAACTGTCTGCAAGTACTTGAAATGCTTGGGAAGTTGACCCCTAAACAGCGAGAAGCCAAGGCTAAAATCAAAGCCCATTTCGAATCCGTCGCCACTACACCAACGCCAACAACGCTTACTCAGTATATGCGTGCAGGTGAAAACGGGCTGAAGCAAGTTCTAGGAGGTCTTATTGACTCGGCTAGGTTGGAAAAAGCAAAGGAGATCAGCGACCCTGATGTTTTGATTCAGATACGCTCCAGGGAACTTCTAGCTGCAACCGTCAAGAGGTATCATGTCGTTATCGATTTTGCATCTAGAAAGATAATGCACGACTGCCCTGACTGGAAACAATGCGCCCTCAAGAAGCAATTGTGCAAGCATGTCGCAGCTTTGATGCTGCGACTTCGGGAAGGCGAGGCGGTAGGCATCGTTAAGACTATAAGAGATGAACTCGACCAATGGGCGTTCCTGCCTCACGAATAACGAGAAGCGGAGCCGCCGCACTCATCGTGTCGCAGCATGGCTCAAAGCCTCAAGCAACGAGGGAGCGGTTTACGTGTTGATGAGAAGCTTCTTGGTTTCAATTCTGAGTCTTACCAGGGAAAACAATAGATGTTCACTTGAAGATCTTCGTAGAGCCGCCAAGATGACTCTTGTCGAAGCGCAAATGCAGGTGAGACGGCTCTCGGATATGGGAATTCTGGAGCTTGAGGATGATGTGGTGGTAGCAGGTCCTGAGCAGAGGCTAGGTGTTGCTCTCAAGGCCTTGGATGAAGGAGCTGACTTCGAAAAGGTATGTCGGCTCTTAAGTTGGCAGGAGTTTGAAGTGATCACCGGTAAGTCTTTGGAGGCAAACGGATTCTCAACGATCAAACATTTTGCGTTCAAGTCAAACGATCACCGCCGAGAAGTCGACGTAGTGGGGGTTAGGCATATGCTAGTCATCTGTCTGGACTGCAAGCATTGGATGAGGGGGCTCCGTGGGGCGATAGCTGAGGAAATTGTTGCGAGACAAGTTAAGAGGGTGCAAAGCCTAGCCTCAGACGAACAGGCAAGAGCCAGACTTGGCATTTCCACAAGGAACACTGTGTACTTTATTCCAGTTGTCGTGAGCTTAGTTGACGCAGGCCCGAGATTCATAGGTGGGGTTCCGATCGTTCCGGCGCTCAAGCTTAATTCCTTCCTTGGCTCCATAGATCCCTTCGTTGAAGGCCTTTTCACAGTCAAGGTGAAGGGGCTGTGTGAGCCAGAATGAACATCTTGATAGTTCATGGAAAGGACATTGACGGGAACATTGAAGACCTCTCAAAAGAGGCGGGAGAGCTCGGCCACAAGGTCATGCTTGTAAGTGCAGTCGACCTCTCGGGACACATTGATGAGAGGGGCTCGAAGTTCTATGCCAAGAGTGTGGAACTCGAGACGCAAGATCTGGTCTTCCTTAGAGGGTTAGGCAGAGGAACATGTGAGAAGATAACCAAGCGGATCGGAGTATTGACTCATCTTGAGTTGTCAGGAGTTAGAGTGATCAATCCTGTTGGGCCTCTCCTCAACGCCAGAAACAAGTATTTGACGATGTGCAATCTGGCACGCGCCGGAATCCCCATTCCACCGACATTCGTGACAGAGAGCGCCCTCCAAGCCTATAGAAATGCGAGAGTGATGAGGAGAATTGTTTACAAGCCGATCATAGGCTCGATGGGCTATGGGTCGCTGAAGTTTGAGGACCCAGATCTCGCGTACAACGCCTTCCAAAGCCTCGAGATGATAGGAAGGCCGATGATGGTTCAGAAGTACATCCCATCAGCCAGTAGGGACACAAGAGTTTTCGTGATCGGGCAGCGTGTGGCCGCGGCCATGATCCGTCAGGCAGCTCCCGGCGAATGGAAGTCCAACGTCTCTCAGGGCGGAAGGGCGAGCCCAGCTGCACCGAGCCCCGAGTTGAGCGAGCTGGCGATCAAGGCCACTGAAGCTCTAGGCCTTGATTACTCAGGTGTCGATGTCGCCGAGATACCGGATAGAGGCTACTGCGTGCTTGAGATCAACGCCTCTCCAAGCTGGCAAGCGCTGAGACAGACCACGTCAGTCAACGTGCCACGAGAACTCCTCCTATACGCGCTCGAGAAACGATAGCTATACAAAGCCTCTATCGTGGCCATTGCGAGGTGAACAATTCAAGGAAGATCAAGCCCTTTCATTTGTTCTCAAGAAAATCTTGAAACGCTTGCATTTGTCGTCAATGATATTCTGACCATGCCTCCTACATCAAGAAGTCTCAACTTTCTCGCCGGCAATCCGAGAGACGATGCACCTTCGGGCCAATCAGCCGAAAGATGTGGCTAAACCGCACAGCCTGACTCTTGGCACGGAGAGTAGAAACAATGAGGGGGAGGGGGGTCCCCACAATTTGTGGCTCTTTTCTTGTTAGCCTAGACGGAGAAGAATTTGGATATGAAGGATGTTCTAAACTTCCTTTTCACTTTCTCTATAGGTTCGCCTAATATCTCTATTCGCTCCAGGCGGCTTGTTCCGAGCCCAGTCTCCTCTGCTAGGCTTAGGTGTTTGACGCTTTCTGGAGGTATGCCCATCACGGCCGCACCGACAGCATCTACAGCGACAGGGTCGGTTCCCGCGATAACTAGGTTCATTTCTACAGGGTTCCCACTTGTCTCATGTCCCTCGCCAGCAATTATTCCATCTATGACTGCTACGCTTGGCCTTATGATTGAAGCCAAATCAACGATCTTCTCGCTCAGGTGGTTGTGTATTGATCCTTTGGGGGTCACTGCACCCATCATATTTTTTAGACTCAGGGTTACGCCAGCCATCCTATGAGGCTTGAGTTTTGGAACGCTGATGATCGTGCTCTCCAAGGCGGTCTTGGCTATCTTCACCTTCTTCAACGCTAAGGGATTTGGAGGACTAACCTCAACGAGTTTGTCTTTATTGAGGTCAACCATCCTTACCTTCCATCTCTCTGCAACGGCGTCGACGCCAGCAACCTTGAAAGCCTCGAAGGTATCTGCAAATCCGCTTCCCTCACCTATGATAATCTCTTTCATGTCATTTTGCCTCAGAAAAGCGACTACCCCTTCAATGACTCTGCTGTCGGTTGTGATTCCTGTTGACGGATGTCTCGCGTTTATGTAATTCGGTTTTATCAGAACAGGCTTTCCCAAAGGGAGAACTTCATCGGCACTTACCATCTCCAAAGCTTGAACCGTCATATCCAGAGGATTTGTTTTCCTCACAATTGCAACTTTACTCATAGATGCACCGAACAAGTTGATGTTATACCATGATTTGAATCAATACGCTTGCAGGGCAGTTGAAGGCGCTTGAGAAGAGTGGAGGGATCATGAGACGGCATTGTCTCCGAGAGCGAACTTTGAGTGTGTGGCTAGAGTGGTGCGGCTGTCGGGATTCGCCACGTTTTCTATGCTAGAATTGGCGCCAAAATTCAGAAAGTAAGCTGACTCGAAGCAAGCATCGGATACAATATTCGGTCCTCAAGACTTAAGGAGTTCAGACCACTGCTTGGGGACTTGGTGAGCCGACGCTGAGGGTAGGGATCGACGTAGGTGGAACATTCACTGATGTCATTGCAATCGACGATCGATCTGGCATAGTTGCAAACCTCAAGTTTCCGTCAACTACTGGAAATCCTGCTGAGGGAGTTTTGAGTGCAGTCTCTAGATTTGCCAAGAAGGATGTTACTCTGGTCACTCATGCCACAACAATAGCAACCAATGCATTGCTTGGACAATCCGACCTCAGCCTGCCTAAAGCAGCTCTCATAACTACGCACGGATTCAGAGACATAGTCGAAATTGGAAGACAGAGAAGAGCTGAACTCTACAATCTCTTCTTCCAGAAACCGCGGCAGCTCATCCCACGTAGATACCGGTTTGAGGTGAGAGAGAGAATAGATGCCTACGGAAATATT
>Ga0315310_10000293_pt1 | contig 32298 bp, 27 predicted proteins | sample TDP5_MG_FD_203630 | JGI IMG/M metagenome (GOLD analysis project Ga0315310, IMG submission 203630) | Freshwater sediment microbial communities from Lake Towuti, South Sulawesi, Indonesia - TDP5 | ecosystem: Environmental > Aquatic > Freshwater > Lake > Sediment | place: Indonesia: South Sulawesi...
TTCCTCTCAAGGAACTGGCCGGAGAGGCTAGGGTGAGTGTCCCGACTGTCAGGGCGCGGATCAAGAGGCTGACTGATCTCGGGGTGATAAAGGGGTTCACAGTCTACATAGATCCTGAGAGGCTGAGGGGTCGAGTCACGGCCTTTGTATACCTAAAGGTAAGACCGGCAAGCGTTGATGATGTTAGGAAGAACCTCATGGACAAGGATGAAATCACCTCCGTTTACCACACAACTGGAGAGTACCAGCTTACGGCCAAGCTCGAGGCCCCTGACATCCGGGTGTTAGGGAACTTCCTAGCTCACACGGTCAGCGAGCTGCCGGGGGTCGAAGCGTACAACAGCGGCCTGGTAGTTGAAACCGCAAAGGAACTGTATGGCCCGGTCATACATCCCGGTCTGGGCATAGCGTGGTCGTGCGCATACTGCAAGAAAGACATCTCGGGCGAGCCCGCTCGTAGAACCATAGATCATCGTCAGTACTTCTTCTGCTGCGAGACCTGCGCTGACGCCTTTGAGAAGATCGTCACCGAGAAGAGATAGCAGTCGTTATCCGACATCCTTGACGTGAACAGCGCAAGTAGGTTGCGGCTCAGCCAAATGCCTTCAAATCACGCCTTCATCGGAACTCTGAATCTACATCATCGCCGCTGACAATGTAGATAGTCAATCGAGGCTAAAAGCCTACCGCTTCGAGACGCTGGTGCCTCGGGGAAACCTAACTTGGACGCCTGTAGGTTAGAAGCTCACGAACGACGTGGATCTCCAGCAGATTGCTGGAGTGCTTTTGAGTGGTTCTGACTCCCGCTGTGAACAGAATGACGTCATCCTCATCCACTAGTCCCTTCTTTAAGAGGATCTTCGCCACATACAAGATAAGATCCTTTGCCTTTGGGCGTTCGATCGCTAGAGGCTTGACACCCCAGACCATCTGCAATCGATTTCTTACCTCCCGTGCGTAGGTCACGGCGATCAAGGGTTGCTTTGGCCTGAACCGTGCGATCATCCGCGCTGTGTAGCCCGATCTGGTGATTGTTACGATCTTATCGAGCGGCATGTCTTGTGCGATCCTCCTCACGGAGTCGCTTATGACGGTGGAGATGTTCTCGAATTCCTCGGCCTGGACCTTGCTGACAACGGCTGTTTCCGCCTCTCTCGCGATGCGGCTCATGGCCGTCACCGACTCAACCGGGTATCTGCCAACAGATGTCTCTCCCGATAGCATCACAGCGTCGCTTCCGTCAAGTATGGCGTTTGCGACATCACTTGTCTCAGCCCTTGTGGGGAAGGGGTTTGCCATCATCGATTCCAGCATCTGAGTTGCCGTTACAACGATCTTCCCCATTTGATTGCATCGTCCGATTATTTGCTTCTGAATCAACGGCACCCTCTCTGAAGGCATCTCCACTCCTAGGTCTCCCCTCGCCACCATCACAGCATCCGCGCAGTCAATGATCTGCTCCATGTTTCTAACGCCCTCCGAGTTCTCTATCTTAGCCATTATTGCAGGTTCAAAGCTCCGAGTCAGCTCCCTGAGGTTCAACACATCTTCCGCCTTTCTGGTGAATGAGAGGGCCAGGAAGTCCACTTTGGTTCTCCTTGCGAAATCAATGACCTTCAGATCCCTCTTCGACAGCCCGGGGAGATCGAGCCTTCTGTGAGGGACGTTCACCCCCTTGCGGTCGCCGATGGTCCCGTCGTTCAGCACGACGAGGCGGAGCCTTTCCCTTTCCTTCCCTCTGATCCGGGTTTCCAGGGTTCCATTGTCTATCAGGATTCTGTCGCCGACACGCACCTTGTCGAAAAAGTCGTGGCTGAACGAAAGCTCTTCACCGCTGAAGCCAGCGAAGAGCTCATCACCGCGCTTGACTTTCAGAGGCTTCGAAACCCTTGTCCTGACCTCGGGGCCTTTAACGTCCAGAACGACAGGTATCTCCGCGGTTGCCTGGCTGTTCTCAACTATGACCGCATACTGATCGAGGTCGCCATATGCGGTGTTGATCCTGACCCCGTTCATCCCTGCGCGGTGTAGCCTCCTCATGATGCTCAGCTTCATGCTTGCCGGACCGATCGTGCATAGGATCTTGGTCTTCTTCCTGAGACCGCCCGTCATCGTACCCGGATCATGTCGTCCAGATCCCAACGGCTTTCGCCGGCTCTCCGCGGCAGCTCGATATAAGAGACTTCTCAAAGACGGAGGAGTAAGGCGGATCTTCGTCGGTGTTTTGGCGACATCGATCGATCGATACGATGTCACCTTGCGTCCCCACCGCCGATGGGACAAGATATTTCTTCCAAAGGATTCTAGCTTCAAGGGTCGCCTCGGTCATCGGAAGCTGCAGGAGGCTCGGTAGGTTGATGGAGAGAGCCGCGGTCATACTGGCTGGTGGAAGGAGTGAACGCTTCCAACGCAGAGGAGAATCATGGGTAGACAAGGCTCTCACCGTTATCAACGGAAGAACGATCTTGGAGGGGATCGTCGTTCAGCTGCGAGACTGTGTGGATGAGATCGCCATCTCGGTGAGCCGGGAGCAGAGCAGGAGGGCCTACCTGCGGGCTCTACCCCCTAGCATCGTCGGCGAGATTCAGATTCTCGTGGACGAAGTCACCTCCGGAGGCCCCCTCGCAGGGATAGCGACATTGGTCAAGCATCTCGACGCCAAGCAACTCCTGGTGCTCCCATGCGACACCCCGTTTCTCAATCCAGCGGTTGTCAGAACTCTCTTCCAGCGGATCCGAGGGAACGACGCAGCCATTCCCATATGGCCAAACGGGGCGCTCGAACCATTGATGGCTGTCTACAAGGGAAGCCGTGTTCGAAGCTGCTGTCCGATGCTCTCCTCGGCCGGAAGAAGGAGGCCTGACGACCTGATCCGAGGAAGCAGCCGTGTTACATTCGTGTCGATAGAGAGCGACCTCAACGTCTCTGACCCGGAGCATAGATCGTTCGTGAACGTGAACTACAGGGAAGACGTGAACCGAGGCTTGAGGGCTCCATTTCCCAGGGGCTCGCTGAACAGGACTTTCACGGCGTCAATCAGCCTCATCCGAGGCCGTGATCTCCAAACTGTGTCGAACGCCATTCAGGGCATGAGACGCTCCCAAGACACCTGGCGGAGCATGGTGAAGCCCCTGATGGACTGCCTGCAAGAGAGGAGGGGCTTCTTTTGGCTTGCCTTCTTGGCTGAGGAGATGGCGAAGAGCGTCCGGGTTCGGGGCTGCTCTCAACGCAAAGATCAGAAGCAGCTCTTCGAAGCCGCTGCTCGAGCCTACCAGTCGGAGGCGCGGCTACACTTGAACGACGACCTCCTATCCCTCAGCGCTCACACACTCCTGGACGAGGCTTGGTGCTGGGGAAAGGCCCACGATGAAGATAGATCCAAGTCTGCTCTTAGGGCTGCTGCGTCTATCTACGCCAGACTTGGACTTGACTCGAAGAAGTCAAGAACACTCGCAACCCAGAGATTCAAAGGCACGCCACGATCAACATCGGTCGGCTAGCCTCGTGCTCGCGCGCCATATAATCTAGTATATAGAATGGGCGCGGTAACTTAAAGAGCTCAGTGGATTGCTGGCTGTTGCACGGAGGCCGCTACATAGTGTGTCGATCAATTGATCGGAGCGGTGATTTTGTTGAGTGAAGAGCGCCCGCTTCTTTTCAGGGATTTTCCAAGGGAGGGGCTTATGGGAATTGGACTCGACTATTGCCTTGACTGTGGGGCCGGTACTGCCAGTTGCCCTGTCTCGAGATCCAGGTATCGTCATTTGACTTGGCACAGGATCGACAACGAATCCTTGCTGAGAAGCTCCCCAGGTGATGCATCTTGGAGAGAAGTTTGAGAACCGGTCTGTCGCCGGGTGTCTCACCGCCGGTGAGGACATCCAAGTCGCTGCCCACGCTCGTGGCTGAACTTGAGAGCATGATCGGCAGCCAGAAGCCGGGATACTGCTACCAGTGTGCCAAATGCACCAGCAGCTGCACGGCCTCCAGGTACATTCCCGAGTTTCGTCCACACGAGATAGTGAGCACGGTTCGCCTCGGCTTGGCGCGTCAACTCCTGGAGTCGGACCTCATCTGGATGTGTGCCGGGTGTCAAAAATGCGTCGAGTGTTGCCCGCAAGGGGTCTCCCCCTACGAGGTCCTCGTGGCTATGAGGAACATCGCCTCGGAGATAGGGTTCATTCCTGAAGGGTACGTAAGGATGACAGGTACACTGCTGGAGAAGGGGCTGGTTCAGCCGGAGCAGACCGCGGCGACGAGGAACTTGGAGTTCTTCGATCGAGAGAGCCTGAAGCTGCCTGCCCTGCCGGCGCCCTCAGACATGAAGCGGTTCTCATCCATCCTTAGGGAGGCGGGTTTCGACAAGATCGTTAGGAGGCGGAGAAGTTGAAGCTGGCGCTCTTCCTGGGCTGCACGATACCCACCGAACAGTATGCGTTCGAGATCTCCGTTAGGGAGACGCTTCCCAAGCTCGGTGTGAAATTGGTGGATATGAAGGGGGCGAGCTGCTGTGGCTGTCCATTGAGGTCGGTGAACGAGACCGCTTGGCTCTACCTGTCGGCCAGAAACCTGGCTCTAGCCGAGGAGATGAAGCTCGACGTTCTTCCTCTGTGCAACCTCTGTGAGCTCTCTTTCCAAGAGGTCACGAAGCTGCTGGCTTCAAGGCCTGACCTGAAGGAGCGCATCAACTCGCTCCTCGAAAAGGAGGGACTGCACTACAGGGGAGAATCCCAGGTGAAGAGCCTCATGGGTGTCTTGTACGATGATGTGGGTCTGGAACGAATAGCCCAGTCGGTGAAGAGGCCTCTCAACGGGATAAAGATCGCTGCTCACTACGGCTGCCACACGTTAATGCCCAGCGAATACGAGAGGCCTGATGATCCCTGGAACCCTCACAAGTTGGAGGATCTAATACGCGCGGTCGGCGCTGAGACCGAGGACTACCGGGAGAAGCTGGCTTGCTGTGGGGCGCTCTTGGTCGCGTCGGCGGAAGATGCTTTGGCCCATGTCGCCTGGTCGAAGCTGAAAGCGGTTGGAGACAGAGGCTTCGATGCCATGGCGCTTGTCTGCCCCTTCTGCCACAAGATGTTTGACGCTCGCCAGGAGGCTTTCAACCTGGTGGTGGGGCGAGAACATGTGACTCTGCCTGTGTTCTACTATGTTCAGCTTCTCGGCTGGGCGATGGGGATCTCCGAGAAAGGCGTCGGGTTGAACCTGAACATGAGCCCCACTAGAACGCTTCTACGAAAGGTTCGACGGAGGAGGAAAAGCTGATGGTGGAGCCGAGAATCGGAGTCTACGTGTGCCACTGCGGCCTGAACATCGCCGGAAGTGTCGACGTCAAGGAGGTCGCGGAGCACGCATCTCACCTGCCTGGGGTTGTGGTGGCCAGAGAGTATCGGTATGTTTGCTCAGACCCGGGGCAGCAGATGATCAGAGAAGACATAGATGGGGAACAGCTGAACAGGGTTGTCGTCGCTGCATGTTCCCCTCGTATGCACGAGTTCACCTTCAGGAAGACGTTGCAGGAGGCAGGCCTCAACCCCTACTTGTTGGAGATGGCTAACATCCGAGAGCATTGTTCCTGGCCTCACGAGAAGGAGCCGGATCTCGCGACCGAGAAAGCGAAGGCCCTTGTAACAATGGCTGTAGCTAAGGCTCGACTGGTCGAGCCGCTCCAAGCGAAGTCCGTGCCGGTTGAGAAATCCACGCTCGTAATCGGAGGGGGAATCGCGGGAATCTCCGCCTCTCTGAAGCTCGCTGGTCAAGGCTTCAAGGTGTACCTGGTTGAGAGAGAGCCGTCGATCGGGGGTCACATGGCCCAGCTTGACAAGACCTTCCCCACACTCGACTGCTCAGCCTGCATCCTAACCCCCATGATGGTGGATGTTTCCCACAACCCCGACATCGAGTTGCTAGCATACTCCGAGGTGAAGGGGGTCGACGGCTACGTCGGAAACTTCAAGGTGACTGTTCGAAGGAAGCCGCGGTACGTCGACGAGGAGAAGTGCACTGGCTGTGGCACCTGCGCCACGAAGTGCCCAGCGAAGGCGCCGAACGAGTTCGACCTGGGGAGCGGAACCCGGAAGGCAATATACGTGCCCTTCCCGCAGTCAGTTCCACTGAAGTACACCATCGACCCTGAGCACTGCCTCTATTTCGAGAAAGGCATCTGCAAGGTTTGCGAGAAGTTCTGCGAGGCAGGCGCCATAGATTTCGCTCAGCAGCCCACGGACGTGGAGCTCTCAGTCGGCACCATAATCGTGGCTACAGGCTTCGACCTGTTCGACCCAACCCTCCTTCGGGAATACGGGTATGGCAGGTTCAAGAACGTGATCGCCGCCATGGAGCTTGAGAGGATGAGCGACGCCTCCGGCCCGACACATGGCAAGATCCAACGTCGATCGGACGGTGAGCCGCCGAGGAACGTAGCCTTCATCCTCTGCGTTGGGTCCAGGGAGGAGAGGAAAGAGGGCACAGAGTACTGTTGCCGCATCGGGTGTACAGCCGCCCTGAAGGAGGCGTTCATGCTGAAGAACAAGCTGGGCGACGATGTTCAGGTCTTCATCTGTTACACGGACCTCAGAGCCTTCGGCAAGGGGCAGGAAGAGTTCTATCGAAAGGTGAGAGACCTCGGAGTGCGGTTCATACACGGAAAACCAACTGAGATCCACCAAGAGGCGGACGGCACGCTCATCTTCGACGTGTTCGACACCGCGACCAACATGTTCCTCGAGGTGGAGGCGGACCTGCTGGTCCTCATGACCGGCCTGGTTCCAAGCCGAGGCACCGAGGAACTGAGCAGGATGCTGAAGATCCCCCTGGGCCAAGACGGCTTCTTCATGGAGCTCCACCCAAAGCTCCGCCCAGCTCAAACAGCGATCGACGGAGTACATCTGGCGGGAACCGCTCAGGGACCCAAGGATATCACCGACTCCGTTTCACATGCAGGCAACGCCGCAGCCGCGGCTGCAGCTCTGATGGCGAGTGGGGAGCAAACCGTTGAGCCCATAGTGGCAAGCGTCAACCCCGACCTGTGCCGAGGCTGCGGTCGATGCGAAGAGATCTGCGAGTATGGCGCCATACAGGTGCAGGAGGTGCAGCCCTTCAGATGGGCTCGGGTTCTCGCGGCTAACGTGAACGAGGCTGTGTGCAGGGGATGCGGCGCGTGCGCCGTGGCCTGTCCAACGGGGGCCATATCCATGAAGCACTACACCGACCGGCAGATACAGGCGATGATAAAGGCAGCGGTGGAGGCGTAGAAAGATGGGTGCAGAGCCAAGAATCGTTGCGTTCATGTGCAACTGGTGCAGCTACGCCGGCGCAGACCTGGCTGGAACAAGCAGAATGGCCTACCCAACCAACATCAGGCCCATAAGGGTCATGTGCAGCGGACGCATCAGCCCATCCTACGTGCTGGAGGCACTCGAACTGGGGGCGGACGGCGTGCTCGTCTCCGGATGCCACCCAGGTGACTGCCACTACATAAGCGGAAACGAGAAGGCCGAGAAGAAGATGGGGATGACGAGCAAGCTGCTCTCCATGCTGGGCGTCGGCTCCGACAGGCTCCGCCTGGAGTGGATCTCGGCTTCGGAGGGAGAGAGGTTCGCCGAGGTCGCGAAGTCTTTCACAGAGGCTCTGACGAAGAAGGGACGAAGTCCGTTGAAACCTCGGCACGCTGCGTCGCCTCAAGCACCTTCCCAGGCCATCGAGGAGGCCATTTCCGCAACCAATGTCCGTCAGTGCTTGGACTGCGGAAAATGCTCCAGTAGCTGCTCAGTGGCTCGCATCAACGACGACTATTCGCCGAGAAGAGTGGTGGAGCGTTTCCTGCTGGGAATGGAGAAAAGGATGCTCTCGAGCAGGGAGCTGTGGATGTGCACTGGTTGCTATCTCTGCAGGGAACGCTGCCCTTCAGACGTTAGGTACCCCGAGTTCGTGACGAAGGTGAGAGCCCTCGCAGATCCAGAGACGAAGGGCGAACTCTGCGCCCATGGAGGTGTACCGCTCGCTGTCACTCGGATCATGACCACCCCAGGCCTAACCCAGGACAGGATGACGTGGCTGCCCCCCGAAGCGAAAGTCGCCGAGAAGGGCGACCTACTCTACTTCGTCGGATGCTTACCCTACTTCGACGCGATCTTCGAGGAAATCGACCCCACCACCGTTGCCACTTCACAGAACGCGGTGCGCATCTTCAACCTCCTCGGGGTGAACCCGGTAGTGATGAGAAACGAAAGATGCTGCGGACACGACCTCCTCTGGACAGGAGACTACGAGAACTTCTCCAGGTTAGCTGAGATGAACGTGGCAGAGATAAGAGCCTCAGGAGCCAAGAAGGTCGTAACAACCTGCGCAGAATGCTACCGGACCATAGCCAAAGACTACCAAGAGGTTGTGGGCGAACTGGGCTTCGAGGTCGTTCACTTCTCTCAGTACCTCGCAGACCTGATCGAGAAGCGTCAGGTGGAATTCAAGAACCCCTTGGGGAAAAAACTTGTCTACCATGACCCTTGCCGACTGGGGCGCCACATGGGGGTTTACGATGCGCCCAGAAGAGTCCTTCAGAACATTCCGGGAGTACAGCTTGTGGAGATGGAGAACAGCCGAGAGGCTGCCAGATGCTGCGGCGTCAGCTCGTGGTTGGCATGCAGCAAGTACTCCAAGGAGCTGCAAAGAGAAAGGCTGGCGGAAGCCAAAGAGACCGGGGCGGACATGTTGGTAACGGCCTGCCCGAAATGCCAGATCCACTGGAAATGCGTGCTGACCGAGAAACCCGAGGTCAAGCCCATAGGTATCGACATAGACTTCTCCGATCTAGCGACGGTGGTGGCGATCAGCATGGGGGTGAGCTGAGATGGAGAGCGGTGAAGCGATTTTCAAAGGATCGATCGATCGGATTCGAGATGGTCACTGGGTGATGGAATGCATGGGAAGGGCTCGGACGTCAGAGGCGGTGGGGAAGACGGATGATTGATGTCTCTACGCGCTCATTGAGAAGACCTCACGAAGATAGAAGGGGGCGTGCATGTTGAAAGGAAAGAAAAGAGCCGCGGAGAATCTTCTGAGAAGACTACTCGACGTCGAGAAGCTCAAGTACTGCCAAGATTGTGGTACGTGCACTGCAAGCTGCTCCATGGCGAAAGCGATTCCTGAGCATTACAATCCCAGAAATCTTCTACTGAAGGCCGTGCTTGACTACGATAGAGTGCTAAGGGAAGATGAGGTTTGGCTATGCGCATGGTGCTACAGATGTTACGAGAGATGCCCGCAAGGGTTGAAACCGACAGAGATCTTCCTCTTGACGAGGAACTTCGCTGCAGAGAAAGAGATGCTCCCCGATTCCTATCAGGCCCTCATCAAGCAAATACTCCGAACCGGGCGAGTGATGGAGTGCACAGCAGACATTGACGAGTTACGGGAGTCCTACGGACTACCGAAGATCGGCCCTGCAATCTCCGAGCGGGCATTGGACGACATTAAGAGAATAACCGAGAAAACTCTTGTTCGGAGGCTCAAGCAATGAAACTAGAGTATGCGCTCTTCACAGGGTGTGTAGCCCCCATCAGGGAATACGGCTTCGAAATCTCTGCCAGAAAAGTCTTGGAAGCCCTAGACGTGAAGCTCACAAGCACATCAGACTTCAGCTGCTGCATGCCGGCTTGCCTCGTCAGCTCCGCGGATTACGCGACTGGTCTTGCGCTCACCGCCAGGAACATCTGCGTCGCGGACGAAATCGGACTTGATGTCTTGACTTTGTGTGCGAGCTGTTTTGGGAATCTATCGAGGGCAAAGCACCTCCTTGCTGAAAACCCAGACCTAAGACGTGAAGTCGACCGAATCCTGGCCCTAGCGGGGAGAACGTACTCTGATAGACCAAAGATCGAACACGCCGTAACGGTCCTGTACAAAGACATTGGTCTCCAGGACCTCAAGAAAGCGGTGAGCAGACCATTGAAACGGGTCAAAGCAGCTCCGTTCTATGGCTGCCACCTCTTTTTGCCCTATGACTATGGAAGGTTCGACGATCCCGAATTCCCGGTGAAACTTGATCAGCTTATAGAGGTCACGGGTGCGAACAGTGTCAACCACCCTGAGAAAGCATCGTGCTGTATTGGATGCGGATCTTTCTTCGGCGGTGTCTCCGAGGATGCGGCGGTTCGTCTTGCAAACATCATTCTTAGCAGCGCGAAGAAGAATGGGGCGGACTGCGTGATTACCACTTGTCCTTTCTGCCTGATGCAGCTCGAACTGGGTCAGATCAAGATCATGCAGGCCGGCGGAAAGGAATTTGGTCTACCAGTGCTCCATTACGTTGATCTACTGGGCCTTTCGCTGGGAATGGAAGCTGATGACTTGGGTATGGACCTTCGCAGGATGGATTCATCGCACCTGCTAGAGAAAATCGGTGATTGATCCTTGGAGAAAGGCTCTGTCTTAGTTGTCGGAGGGGGAATCGCAGGGATACAGGCTGCGTTGGACTCTGCAGACCGAGGGTTCCAGGTCTACCTGATTGAGAAGTCTCCGAGCATAGGAGGCCGCATGGCTCAACTGGATAAGACTTTTCCGACAATGGACTGCTCAATCTGCATCCTCGCGCCCAAGATGATTGAGTGCTATCGTCACCCAAACATCGAGCTGCTGACATACTCGGAAGTGGAGAAGGTAAGTGGCTCAGCCGGTGCCTTGAAGGTAACTGTTCGAAGGAAGCCGCGGTACATCGATGAGGAGAAGTGCACTGGCTGCGGAGATTGTACCAAGGAGTGTCCGGTGAAGCTGCCCAGCGAGTTTGACATGAAGCTGAGGACGAGGGAAGCGATATACAGACCTTTTCCCCAAGCCATTCCAAACGTTTTCACAATCGACAAGAGAGGAATATCGCCGTGTAGGGCCGCGTGTCCAGCCGGAGTGAACGCGCAAGCCTACCTCGCCCTGACAGCGAAGGGCAAGTTCGGGGAAGCCTTGGAAGTCATCAGGAGAAGCAATCCCTTACCAGCGGTCTGCGGTAGAGTCTGCTTTCACCCCTGCGAACAGGAGTGTGGGCGGGGAGAGATCGACGAACCGCTAGCCATAAACCCCATCAAACGCTTCTTGACCGACCACGAGTCTGCGGCCAAGAGGCAGGTAGAGAGAGCCCCGATCACTCGAAAGCAGAAGGTGGCTGTGATCGGCGCTGGCCCCGCAGGCCTTGCGGCCGCCTACCAGCTCGTGAAGAAGGGGTACGCTACCACGGTTTTCGAGTCTCTCCCGGAAGCCGGCGGGATGCTGAGGGTCTCTCTCCCCAGGTATAGGTTGCCGAGGGAGGTGCTTGATGCAGACCTTCGCTACATCACAGACCTGGGGTTGGAGATAAGGACCAACACAGTCGTCGGCAGGGACATAACGATCGATGGCCTTCTGAAGGACGGATACAGAGCGGTCTTCCTAGCCACCGGGGCCGGAAAGAGTCGAGAGCTGCATATCGAAGGTGAAGACCTCAAAGGCGTTACAGACGCGCTTGATCTTCTGACTAAAGTGAGCCTAGGCAGCGGAGTTGAACTAGGAAAGATCGCTGCCGTAATCGGAGGAGGCAACGTTGCCATCGACGCCGCCAGGGTCGCCGTGAGGCTGGGGGCTAAGAAGGTCATCATCCTTTACAGAAGGTCGAGAAAGGAGATGCCTGCGAGCCCCGAGGAAGTCGAGGAAGCGGAGAAAGAGGGCGTTGAGATCCGCTTCTTGGTGTCGCCGAAGAGGGTTCTGGGCAAGGCCGGAAAGGTCTCGGGCTTGGAATGCATCCGTATGAAGCTCGGTCCGCCAGACAAGACGGGGAGGAGACGCCCGATTGCCATCGAGGGCTCAGAGCACGAGGTCCTCGTTGACACGGTCATTCCCGCTGTCGGCGAGACACCCGACGTCTCCTTCCTGCCTGACGATATCACTGTCGCAGAGAGAGGCACCGTGGATGTCGATCCCTTGACCCTGCAGACCAGTCGCCGAGAAGTCTTCGCCGGCGGAGACGCCGTCTCAGGCCCCGCCACCGTGATCGAAGCGATCGCCGCAGGTAACAGAGCTGCCGTTTCCATCGACCGATATCTTAGGGGCGAAGACCTCAAATTGGGAAGAGAAGATGAACTCAAACTCAAATCGATCGACCGATCAGAGGTGCCCAAAGAGGCTAGGGAGAAGAAGAAACGCCAGGTCACGCCCTGTCTTCCAGTCGAGCGGAGACTCGCCGGTTTCGATGAGGTCAACCTCGGCTTCACTGAGGAGATGGCGGTTGAGGAAGCGAAGCGATGTCTCATGTGCGGAGGATGCTGTGAATGCCTGGAATGTGAGAAGCTCTGCGAGGCGAAGGCGATTGTACACAACCAAAACGCAGAGCTGCTCGAAATAGACGTGGGCGCCATCATACTGGCGACGGGCTTTGTTCCGTTCGACCCGTCGGAGATGAAGGAATACGGATACGGGAGGTTCAAGAACGTCCTGACCGCCCTGGAGTTCGAGCGTCTGGTAAATGCCTCAGGGCCGACGGGCGGGAAACTGTTGAGACCATCAGACGGCAACGTGGCGCACAGAATAGCGTTCGTCCAATGCGTGGGCTCAAGGAGCCAGAGCAAGGGGGTGCCCTACTGCTCAAGTGCCTGCTGCATGTATGCCACGAAGGAAGCCATCCTCGTTAGGGAGCACGACCCGAGGTCGGAGGTCCACATATTCTACATCGACCTCAAGGTCTTCGGGAAAGGGTTCCAGGATTTTGTGGACAGAGCTCAGAAGGAATGGGGCGTCAAGTACATCAGGGCGCGCCCTGGGGAGATAAGGGAGAACCCCGAGACGAAGGATCTCATCGTCTGGTACGAGGACATCACTGCCAGAAACGTCAAGAGCATGACCGTAGACCTTGTCGTCCTCTGCACCGGCTTGCTCCCGAGACCCGAAAACGCTGAGCTCGCCGAGACGCTGGGGACGAGCCTCGATCAATACGGCTTCTTCAAGTCAAAGGACCTCATGACCGCTCCCCTCGACAGCGAAGCTTCTGGTGTGTTACTGTGCGGGTACTGTCAAGGGCCCAAAGACATACCCGAATCGGTGACCCAGGCCAGTGCCGCTGCGGCGAGAGCCGCCGAGATAGTTGTATCGCATGGAAGGGGGTGGAAGCGATGAGCTCGGAGGATCTCCGGATAGGAGTGTTCATCTGCCACTGCGGCACCAACATCGCGGGCGCCGTCGACGTTCCAAAAGTGGTGGAGTTCGCAAGCAAGATCCCGGGAGTTGTGCACGCCGAAAACAACCTCTACACATGCTCTTCGGATGGAATTGCAAAGATCCAAGATGCGATAAAGGAGCACCGTCTCAACAGGGTTGTCGTTGCTTCTTGCACCCCTCGAACCCACGAGCCTCTCTTCATGAATACCTGCGAGGAAGCTGGCCTCAACAAGTACCTGTTCCAAATGGCCAACATCAGGGAGCACTGCTCCTGGGTGCATTCACACGAGCCGGAAGAGGCAACTGAGAAAACGAAAGAGATCGTAGCGATGGCGGTGGCCAAGGCAAGGTACCTCGAGCCTCAAACCGAGGCTGAGATAGAGATACAGCCGTCCACCCTAGTGATCGGTGGGGGAGTAGCAGGTATGACAGTGGCCGTATCCGTGGCCCAACAAGGCTTCGACGTCCACCTCGTTGAGAAGGATAGAGAACTCGGCGGCATGCTGAAGAAACTGAACAAGCTCTTTCCGGGTGACAGGGATGCTCAAGATGTACTACAAGAGATGAAGAAAACGGTCGAATCGATCGACAGGATCAACGTGTTGACCTCGACGACCGTGAAGGACGTCAGTGGATTCATCGGAAACTTCGACGTCAGACTCATAGGAAATGGTGAAGAGGAAAAAGAACTGAAAGTCGGCACGATAGTTGTCGCAACGGGGGCAGACTACTTCGAGCCAGTGGGCATGTACGGCTACGGTGAACACTCTAACATCGTAACTCAGCTTCAACTCGAAGACAAGCTCCGGTCAGGGACGCTCGGAACCCCTCAGAGGGTCGTCATGATTCAGTGCGTGGGCGCGAGAGAGGCTGAGGGAAGATCCTACTGCTCCAGGATATGCTGCACCGAAGCCTTGAAGAACGCCCTGCTCATCAAGGAGCAGAGCCCTCCCACAGATGTCTACTTCCTCTACCGCGATGTCCAGACATACGGGGAGGAGTACGAGAACTATCAATGGATGGCAAGGGAGAGAGGGGTTCGCTTCGTTCGGTACCTCCAAGACAAGCCTCCAAACGTGGAGTTCAGGCCCGGGGAGAGAACCAGGGTAAAGGTCTACCATGCTCTCCTCGGAGAAGACATCGAGCTGGATGCAGACCTAGTCGTTCTCTCAACACCCTTGATCCCCGCACAGGGCTCCAAGGATCTCTCACAATTGCTCAAGGTGCCCCTTGACGCCCACGGCTTCTTCCTAGAGGCCCATGTCAAGCTGAGACCGGTTGACTTTGCCACAGACGGGATCTTCGTCTGCGGAACTGCTCACTCCCCCAAGGATGTTGCGGAAAGCGTTTCTCAAGCCTACGCCGCAGCATCCCGGGCCTCCATCCCCATGTTCAAAGGGAAGGTCAAGACGCCAGCGATCACCGCCGTCGTTGACAAAGAGCTCTGCGTGGGCTGCAGACTCTGCGAGGATCTCTGCAGATTCGGGGCACACGTCATCGAAGACGGCAAGTCAAGGGTCATCGAAGCCTTGTGCAAGGGCTGCGGAGTCTGCGCCGCAGGGTGTCCCCAACATGCGATAACGATGAAGCACTTCCAAGACAAGCAGATCATGGCAGAGATAGTTGCAGCTTTTGCGAGGTGACGAGGACATGGAGACCGTGACGGAAACCAAGGCTTACCAGCCTAAGATCCTTGCCTTCACCTGCAACTGGTGCAGCTACGCGGGCGCAGACCTAGCTGGAACAAGCAGAATCAGCTACCCCACAAACGTTCGGCTGATTCGAGTCATGTGCAGCGGTAGAGTGGACCCAGTCTTCGTGCTGGAGGCTTTCAGGCGAGGCGCTGACGGTGTGCTAGTGACGGGATGCCATCCAGCGGACTGCCACTACATCGACGGCAACAAGCACGCTGAGGTCCGAGTCAACTACCTGAAGAAGTGTTTGGAGGAGATTGGGTTAGAACCGGAGCGCCTTCGCCTAGAATGGATCTCGGCTTCAGAGGGAGAGAAGTTCGCCAGCACGGTGAGGGAGATGGTTGAGGTGGCGAAGAAGCTAGGCCCGAACCCCCTGCGGAGAAGGGAGGACTCGACATGACTGAGCAGCCTGCAGTTCTGGTGATCGGCGGCGGAATCACAGGCATCCAGGCTGCGCTTGATGCGGCCGAACTGGGCACCAAGGTCTACATTGTGGAGCGCAAGCCCAGCATAGGCGGACACATGGCCATGCTCGACAAGACATTTCCGACCATGGACTGCTCAGCCTGCATCCTGACTCCCAAGATGGTAGACGTCACGAGACACCCCGACATCGAGCTCCTGACGTACAGCGAGGTTCAGAAGGTGAAGAAGAATGGCAGAGGCTTCAAAGTGCAAGTGCTCCGAAAAGCTCGCAAGGTCGATGAATCCAAATGCACGGGCTGCGGCATATGTGCGATTCACTGCCCCGTTGAAGTGCCCAACGAGTTTGACCAGGGCCTCGGCATCCGAAAGGCGATATACGTACCGTTTCCCCAGGCTGCTCCTCTGAGATACACAATCGATGAAGAGCACTGCATGGAATGTGAGCTCTGCAAACGCGTCTGCCAGAGCGGAGCCATCGACCTGGATCAGCAACCTCAGACCGTCGACCTATCGGTGGGATCGATCATAGTGGCCACCGGGTTCCAAGCCTTCGACGCAAGGAAGAAGCATGAGTACGGCTACGGCAGATACCCGAACGTAGTCACGAGCCTCGAGCTCGAGCGACTTCTCAGCGCCTCCGGCCCCGTGGCCGGCCACATACTCCGACCGTCAGATGGCCGCATTCCCAGGAGGATAGCCGTCGTCCAATGCGTGGGCTCCCGTGATCGACAAATAGGCAACCCCTACTGCTCCCGGGTCTGCTGCATGTACGCCATCAAGAACGTCATACTGTTGAAGGAGCACGTGATCAACGTTGACGTAAGCATATACTACATGGACATTAGGGCCTACGGCAAAGGGTTCGAGGAGTTCTATCAGAGAGCCAGAGAAGAGTTCGGCATCCGTTTTGTTCGAGGAAGGGTTTCAAGGATCATGGAGGTCCCTGAGACGAGAAACCTGATCGTCCGTGCAGAAGACACAGACACCGGGAAGATCTTCGACCGGGAGTTCGACATCGCTGTGCTGTCCGTAGGTCTCTCGCCGGACGAAGGAATCAGAGCGTTGGGGGAGATGCTGGACATACCCTTGGATGAGGATGGCTTCGTCGAGGAAATGGATGTGAAGACAGACCCAGTCAGGACGCCGGTTGAGGGCATCTTCGTCGCCGGCGTTGCCGAAGGCCCAAAGGACATCCCGGACAGTGTCGCCGACGCCAGCGCGGCCGCGATGCGCGCAGTAACCTACGCTCGGGCAGGTGAAGCCAAGTGAATCAGGAAGCCGAGAAGCCTAGGGTCGGAGTCTACATCTGTGGGTGTGGACTCAACATAGCCGGTGTGGTCGACGTAAAAGAGGTGGCTGAATACGCCGCCACTCTTCCAGACGTGGCTGTCGCCAGAAGCTATGTCTACATGTGTTCAGAACCCGGACAAGCCCTGATCAGGAATGACATCCATGACATGAAGATAAACAGGGTTGTGGTTGGATCTTGCTCCCCCCACATGCATGAACCCACGTACAGGAGGCTGGTTGAGGAGGAGGGGCTTAACCGCTACATCTTCGAGATGGCCAACCTGCGGGAGCAGGTGTCGTGGTGCCACGCCCACCATCACAGAGAGGCGACCGAGAAGGCAAAGGACCTGATTCGGATGGCTGTAGCCAAGGCTCGACTGCTGCAGCCTCTGGAGAAACGGGAGGTAGAAGTGGAAGCCAGAGGACTAGTGGTCGGGGGAGGCGTGGCAGGTCTCAGGGCTGCGCTCGACATCGCGGAACGGGGATTCCAAGCCTGCGTTGTTGAGAGAAGTCCGTTCATAGGTGGCAGGGCGACTCAGCTGAACAGAGTGATATTGACAGACCAGGACGCGCTCGATGTGGTCGGCCCGCTGATTGACCAGGCGGAGGAGAACCGGAACGTTACGATCTACACCAACTCGGAGTTAGAGGAGGTAGGAGGTTACATAGGCAACTTCGAAGCCTCGATCACTCAGAAACCACGTTACGTCTCCCCGAAGTGCACCGCATGCGGCAAGTGCGCAGAGGTTTGTCCTGTTGAGGTTCCCGATCAATTCAACATCGGCCTCACCAAGAGGAAAGCCATCTACATGCCGTACCGAGGTGCAATCCCCCCAATATACGCCGTGGACGATGCCGCTTGTACGCGCTGCGGAGAATGCGTGAAGGTCTGCGAACCCAACGCAATCGACCTGAGCGGGAAGCCGCACGACATCAAGGTTCGAGCTGGAACGATCATAGTGGCTAGCGGCTTCGATCCCTTGCTTCCGGACGGACTATACGGGTTCGGGAGATACGGGAACGTGATCACGCAGTTTCAGCTTGAGAGGATGCTGAGCAAGACCTATCCGGCCGGCGAGGATGTCTACAATCCCTTTGCAGACGAATCTCCCAAGAACGTGGTCTTCATCCTCTGCGCCGGTTCGAGAAACGAGGAACGCCCATACTGCTCCCGCATCTGCTGTACCGTCGCGCTCAAGAATGCCAAGCTGATCAAGGAGACCAGCCCGGAATCCAGGGTCTCCATCGCCTATCGCGACGTCCGGGTGTTCGGGAAGCGTCAGGAGGAGTACTACGAGGAGGCCAGAAGGACAGGCATCGCCCTATTCAGGTACCTGTCGGAGAGGCCTCCCCTCGTCGAGGGGGAATCCCCTGACGGACGCCTCTCCGTTAGCATCGACGATCCCACCCTCGGACGCGAGGTCAAGATCTCAGCCGACCTAGTGGTTCTCGCAGAGCCCATGCTGGCGAGGGCTGACTCAGCAGAGTTAGCCGCCAAGCTGGGCATCTCCCGGACGGCGGATAACTTCTTCAGGGAAGCACACCCAAAGCTCCGTCCACTCGACACCCCGACAGACGGAGTGTTCCTCGCAGGGGTGGCTCAAGGACCCAAAGACATCGCTGAAAGCATCATCCAGGGTAGTGGAGCAGCGGCCAGAGCGACTATTCCCATCTCGAAGGGTCGGGTCGAGATCGAGCCTATCATCGCGCAGGTCGACGTTGACTTATGCGGAGGCTGCAAGATCTGTGAAAGCCTCTGCGAGTACGGCGCCATCAGCGTGGAGGAGGATGAAGCGGGCAAGATGCGCGCCAAGGTGACCGAGGCTGCGTGCAAGGGCTGCGGGGTCTGCGGGGCCGCCTGCCCGACAAAGGCGATCACTATGCTCCACTTCACAAACGACCAGGTGATGGCGCAGGTCAGAGCGGCTCTCCGAGAGGAGGTGGCGAGATGAGCGAGTTCTCCCCGAGGATCGTGGGCTTCCTCTGTAACTGGTGCAGCTACGCGGGCGCTGACCTCGCCGGCTTAAGCCGGTTGGAGTACCCCACGAACATCAGAATAATCCGCGTGATGTGCAGCGGCCGGGTTGACCCGGCGTTCATAATAGAGGCCTTCAAGGAAGGAGCGGACGGCGTGCTCGTCGCCGGATGCCACCTGCCCTCCGACTGCCACTACATAGCCGGCAACTTCAAGGCGAACCGTCGGGTGGCGCTGCTGAAGAGGGTCTTGGAGCAGTTCGGTATCGACCCTGAGAGGCTGCGCATCGAGTGGGTGTCAGCGTCAGAGGGCCAAAAGTTCGCCATGGTTGTGACAAAGATGGTGGAGGACCTGAAGAAACTAGGGCCTAGCCCTATACGTCCAGGGGGTGGAGACGGTGTCTGAATCCTTGAGGAGGAAACTGGAAGCCGCGATCGGTGCCTTCAAAGACGAACGCCTGCGCTGGCTCGTGGGGAGGAGCGAGGAACTCGTCCTCTCGGGCAAGATGTCAAAGGAGGAGTTCGACAATAGGGTCAGCGACATCCTGCAGACAGAGATCGAGCGTTGGCTAATCCTCAACGAGCTGAAGACCAAGGGACCTCAGACGATAGAGACGCTGTCTAGGACCCTCGGTCTCACTCACCGAAGAATCTTGGAGCACATGATAGCCATGCGATGGCTGGGACGGGTCTCCGTCGTCGAGGAGGAGGGCGACTGGTACCTTTACGCCGCGACTGGGAGCCCGGAGACCGCGACTGAGGAGGAGACGAAGAGATGAGCGAGAAGATCGCGACAACCCCGGGAAAATCGTCGAAGACGGCTCTCGTCTTGTCGGAGACGGATCCTGGCTTCAGAAAGCAGGTAGAGGCTATCGAAGGTGCCGAGAGGCTGAGTCTCTGCTTCCAGTGTGGAACTTGCACCGCTGACTGCCCTGTGAGCAGGCAGACAGAGGAGTTTCACCCCAGAATCATCGCGAGGTTAGCGAAACTCGGGGCCAAGAATGAGTTACTCGGAGGCGACGCACTCTGGCTGTGTGCAAACTGTTACACATGCTACGAGAAATGCCCGGAAGACGTGAAGCTGACCGAGATAATCGTCGCTCTCAGAAACCTCGCCGTCAGGGAAGGTCACGTTCACCCCGCGTTCAAGGCCCAGATGGAGCTCATCGCCAACAAAGGTGCGGTCTACGAGGTCACGGAGATAGAGAACGATCTGAGGGAAACTCTGAGCTTGCCGCCTATTCCCTCGGCGGACGCCAAAGACCTCAGGACGATCATGAAGAAGACTGGGTTCGACAAGCTGACAGGGATAGACCTGGAGAGCGAGTGAGATGACAAGGAAATATGCACTCTTCCTCGGATGCACCATCCCCGTTAGGGCAAACGCTTATGAGGTCGGCACCAGGAAGATCGCCGAAAAGCTGGGGCTGGAACTCATCGACATGGATGGCGTTCGGTGCTGTGGCTCGCCTGCCATGGAGTCCCTGGATCGCCTGACAGCTCTGGCCGTGGCCGCGAGGGCGATCTGTGAAGCGGAGAAGATGGGGTTAAACATGATGACGCTCTGCAATGGTTGCGCGGAGGTGCTGGGAAAGGCAAACAACACCTTGAAGAAAGACCTGAAGCTTCGAGAAGAGATCAACTCCATTCTCTCTGAGGTGGGGCATGAATTCAAGGGAGCCATCGAAGTCAAACACCTGGTCAGAGTGCTGACGGAGGACGTCGGACTGGATGCGATCAAGACCACGATAAGGAAGCCGTTTGGCGCCCTGAGGGTGGCTGTACACCCCGGCTGTCACATGATGCGTCCTTCAGACGTTGTTAGCTTTGACGACCCCCTAGAACCCACGGCCCTTAGGACTCTAGTCGAGCTCACCGGCGCAGAGACAGTTCGCTTCCCAGATGAAACGGAGTGCTGCGCAGCCTCGGTTCTAGCGGTGCGGGAAGATCTCGCCACCGAGATAGCGAGGAAGAAGATCGCCGTGGCAGTCAAGTACGCTGACATCATGGTCACAGCCTGCCCGTTCTGCTACCTCATGTACGAGGTAAGTCAGCTCACGGCAGAAGAGATGCTGAAGCTTCCGGTCGTTCACTACCCCCAACTACTGGGCCTAGCCATGGGGATAGATTACGACGACCTTGCCATGGGCGAGAATCGGATTGACTGCTCAAAGATAAAGGAGTTTCAAACCTAGCGTAGAGGTGTGGAAGCGTTGGGAGAAAAAGAGAAACTAAAGTTCGCCTTCTACTGGGCAGCGAGCTGCGGCGGCTGCGAGATAGCGGTCCTAGACATCAACGAGAAGATCTTGGATGTCGTGAACATGGCTGACATAGTCTTCTGGCCAGTAGCCATAGACATCAAGTACAAGGACGTGGAAGCCATGCCCGAAAGGAGCATCGATGTCTGCTTCTTCAACGGATCCATCAGAACAGCCGAGCAGGAATCGATGGCGAAGCTGCTCAGGGAGAAAGCGAAGGTTCTGGTAGCCTTCGGAGCATGTTCGCACGAGGGCGGCATACCTGGATTAGCAAACCTGCATGGTAGAAAGGAGATCTTTGAGAGAGCATACATGACCACACCCTCGACAGTCAACCCTGGGTCTGTCACTCCTCAGCTCGAGGCCAAAGTTAAGGAGGGAGAGCTGACCATTCCGGAGTTCTACGACACCGTGAAGAGCCTTGACCAGACGGTCGACGTGGACTACTACCTGCCGGGCTGCCCGCCGCCTGTGGGCTTGATTGGGAACGCCGTTGAAGCCATAGCGAAGAACCAGCTGCCGCCCAAGGGATCGGTCCTCGCTCCAACGACATCTGTGTGCGACGAGTGTCCGAGGGAGAAGGACAAGAAGAAGATCTCCAAGATCTACAGGGTCTACGAGAAGGCGCCTGAACCAGAGAAATGTCTGTTGGAGCAGGGGATTATATGCATGGGGCCAGCGACCAGGGCCGGCTGCGAAGCACAATGCCTCCAAGCGGACATGCCCTGCACAGGCTGCGGCGGACCCTGTCCGAACGAGCTGGAGCAGGGAGCCGCGATGATGAGCGCACTCAGCTCGCTCCTCGGCTCAGAAGACGAGAAAAGTGAAGGGATCGATGCAGAGAAGCTCGTGGCCCAGATCAAGGACCCCGTTGGGACCTTCTACCGCTACTCCCTTCCCCATTCTCTGCTCAGGAGGAAGGTGATGAGGAATGAGTAGTCCGCGAGAGATAGTGATCGAGCCGATAACGAGGCTGGAGGGACACGGGAAGATCGACATATTCCTCGACGAAGCCGGAAACGTCGAGAACGCATACATGGTGATCCCTGAGCTCAGGGGATTTGAGAAGTTCTGCGAAGGCCGGAAGGCCGAAGACCTTCCTCAGATCACAACACGCATCTGCGGAGTGTGCCCCGTCGCCCATCACTTCGCTTCCACCAAGGCGCTTGACGCTGCTTTTCACGTGGACCCACCCTCAGCAGCGAAGAAGCTACGCGAACTCATGTACGCGGGGTACTACATCTACGACCACACACTACACTTCTACTTCCTAGGTGGACCAGACTTTGTCGTCGGACCAGATGCACCTCCCGCAGAACGCAACATCCTAGGCGTGATCAAGAAAGTCGGGCTGGATGTCGCAAAAGAGGTGATCAAACACAGAGCATACGGACAGAAGATCACGGCGATCATCGGCGGCAAAGCCACACACCCCGTCTGTGGTTTACCCGGCGGCATCTCGAAGGCGCTCTCCGAGGAGAACCGCCAGGAGATCGAGAAGATGGCCAAGTCCAGCGTCGAGTTCGCCAAGTTCTCCCTGAAGATCTTCGACGACGTGGTGCTGAAGAACAAGGACTATGTCGACATGATCCTGAGCGACCCGTACACCCTCAGGACATATTACATGGGCACGGTCGACGTCGACAACAAGGTAAACTTCTACGACGGAAAGGTGCGTGTAGTCGATCCTCGAGGCAACGAGTTCGTCAAGTACGACGCCCACGACTACCTCGACGTGGTCGAGGAGCACGTGGAGCCCTGGGGCTACGTCAAGTACCCGTACCTCAAGAACGTGGGTTGGAGGGGATTTGTCGACGGGCCCGATAGCGGCATCTACAGGGTTGGTCCCCTGGGAAGGCTCAACGCCGCGGAGGGAATGGCCACTCCCCTCGCGCAGCAAGAGTACGAACGCATGTACGAAACCCTCGGCGGAAAACCTGTCCACTCAACCCTGGCCTTCCACTGGGCCAGACTCATAGAACTGCTCTTCGCCGCGGAGAGAGCGGTGGAGCTGAGCCAGGACGAAGAGATCAAGAGCAAAGACATTAGGAACGCGCCTGGCAACCCCGGGGAAGGCGTCGGAATAGTTGAGGCAGCTAGAGGGACACTGATCCACCACTACGTCCTTGACGAAGAAGCGTTGGTCAAACAAGTCAACCTCATAGTGGCCACCACCAACAACGCCCCCGCCATAAACATGTCCATCAGAGATGCTGCCAAGGGCGTGATCAAGGACGGCAACGTCGACCAAGGAATCCTGAACAAGGTTGAGATGGCCTTCAGAGCCTACGATCCCTGCTACGCTTGTGCCACCCACTTCGCCCTGGGAGAAATGCCCCTCGTCGTCAGGATCTACAACCGAGACAAGAACCTGGTGAAGCAGATCTCCAGGTAGGGTCACCGATCTCACGCGTGATTCACGAGATTCCCGAAGAATCTCACACACCCGTGACGACTCAATTGGCCGAAGCAAGGATCCTGAGGGCCTCTGGTCGTCCCCTTGCCGCTCTTCTCCAGAAGTTCAGAGCCTCAGATTTCTCCAGCCTCGGCTGACGCGGAAAAGGCTTTTACACTCTGACCTCCCTCTCTATCCGTCGGGTGTGGCTCCGTGTTCTTCGACAGAGAATGCGAAAGGCTCATCAAACGAATTAAGGAAGGTGAGATACGAGGCGGCACCCAGATCACGCTAGCCTCGTTGGAAGCCATCAAGACCACGGTTCTTGGCACAGAGGCTGAGGAGGTTCAACAACTCGTGAAGAACCTGAAGAGCTGCTCTTCCGCCATTCTGGCAGTTCAACCCACAAACGTTGCTCTCTCCAACGCGGTGCAATTCGTTCAGCGGCAGGTTGGAGCGGCCGCCGATCGAGGCATCGGTCTTGATGAGCTGCGTGGCACGGTGGCGCGGGAACTCGACCGCTATAGCGAGTCTCTGCGAAAATCTGTCGACGAGATCGGCGAGATCGGCGCCACCTTGATAGAGGACAAAGACGTCATCATGACCCACGACGCCAGCACCTCGGTGATATCTATCCTCGGAACAGCGCAAGCAGAGGGCAAGGAGATCAAAGCAATCGTCCTGGAAACCCGTCCCGAGTTTCACGGGAGGCTTTCTGCCATGGCGATTGCGGACATCGGAGTCCCTGTCACCTTGATCATCGACGCAGCCTGCCGCCACTGCGTGAAGATTGCAACCAAGGTTCTACTCGGCGGGGCGGCGATATTCCCAAACGGAGATGCTCTTGGAAAAATGGGATCCTCAGTGGTTGCTTTGGCGGCTCGAGAGGCCGGAGTGCCCGTCTACGTGGCGGCGAGCACCCACAAGTTCTGCCCCGAACCGGCCTTGGCCAACGACATGAGCCGGGTGGGCGGAGTGCCGTCTCTCGTCTTCTCCTCGGAGCACGCAACCAGTCTAGGCATCGATGTGGCCAACCCCTTCTTCGAGACGATTCCTTCCAAGGACATTACCTCCATAGTGACAGAGAGAGGGATAGTCTCTCCCAGTGAAGTGGCTTCCACCATCAAAGATGTCTACGCAGGCGGCGTGTAGCAGAGTGGACGCGACGTCCTGGTGGGGCGTGACGTCGTGATCTCCGTCAGGAGGCTCGGCAAGGAAGACCTGCAAAGGTGCGTCATAGCAGAGGGCTTTGTGCGATGGGTTTCCTCCACAGGAGACAGAGGGAAGGAAGAGCTCAGAGAGATGCTGCTTGACAGACTTCGAGACGGAAATGACGTCTGGGGGGCGCTGGACGACGACACGCTGGTTGGTTTCGCCGTGGTAGCGCCCTGGATGGTGCTGCCAGGAGGAAGGGCACTCGACTCCATGGAGGTTGCGGCCCCCCACCGCGGGAAGGGGATCGGCACGGAGATCGTGAAATGTCTACTCGACGAACAGGATACTATCATGGGGCTGACCCCATATCCCGAGCCGGGACGCGAAGAAGACCTCGAGCAATTCTACGAGCGCTTCGACTTCAGACATGTAACATCGGACGTCATGGTGCGCATGCCATCAGATCAAGAGCGGCTGTCTCGCTGGGTACGACACCTGGAGAGACTCGTCGACCTCTACGACTCACTGCTTAGAACAGTGAGAACACGTCTCAAGGAAGCCGAGCAACCCAGCGAATAGCCCAACAAGCAGCAATTGGGAAAAGCATATATCAACTCCAAAGGCAACAAAACCGAGGGCTGCCACATGGCGTATTCCTACAAAGCCAAACTCATACTCAAGGTCCCCCTCGAAGGAGACGTGGGTAAAGCCCGCCTTGACAGGAAGACCATGGAGTACCTCGACGTGAAGAGAGGAGAAAAGGTCGAGATAACAGCCAGCTTCTGGGCGGTGCGAGGCACCTACACGATCGCGGAGGTCGACGAACTCCCCGCCAGCGATGAGGGGCAGGGCGTCGTCCGCCTCTCGAAGGATCGCTTGGAGGACGGAAACTTCCGTCCCGGCGACAAGGTCATAGTCAGCAGGGCCTAAGAATCAGCGAGCGCCGGTCTTCTCGACGTGCTGCGCAATGCAGCCGTAGTGTCGCCGCAGAAATACCGCCGATTCTGTCCTCAGACTCAGGGCTGACGATCGATCGCATATTTTCCAGTGGCTGCAGTATATATTATATATGCTTGGCAAGGAGCCGAGTTAGGTGGAGCTTTTTGGGAGAGAAGGAAGTACCGTACATAAATGCGGTCTGGCTTCAAGGCCAAGGCTGCAGCGGCTGCACCGTCTCATTTCTGAACGCTTCCCATCCCAGCCTGCTGGACATACTGACTGGGTTCCTGCCCCAGTCGTCCGGCGTGGAGCTGCCCTTCCATCAAACCATAGCTTTCTCCTGGGGCGACGACGTGGTCAGGGTCCTCACCGCAGCTGATGAGGGCAAGTTCGACCCGCTCGTGCTTCTTCTTGAAGGAGCGATACCAGACGAGGAGGCTGCACGCAAGACAGGCGGGTTCTGGTGCGCGGTCTCCGCCGAGGGAGGAGAGATAGGATCCGTCAGCGACTGGGTCACCAAGCTGTCCCGAAGGGCGGCTGCCGCAGTGGCGATCGGGACATGTGCCAGCTACGGAGGAATTCCTCACGGGACACCTAACCCAACCGGAGCCAAGGGTCTCTTGGACTTCCTCACACCCAGTTGGAAGAGCACCCTGGGGCTGCCGGTGGTCTGCATTCCAGGGTGCCCGGTTCACGGCGAACACCTGGCGGAGGCGGTTACCCACCTTGTTCTCGCCGTCAGGGGATACCTTCCCTTCCCCCAAGTTGACGAGCACCACAGGCCCAAGTACATCTACGGCAGCACCGTCCACGACAGATGTCCCAGGGCAGGCTACTACGGCTCGGGTTATTACAACAAGGAGTTCGGGGAGCCCTACTGCGTCGGCATGCTAGGCTGCAAGGGCTTGATCACCCATTGCGACGCCCCGGTGAGAGGCTATGTAGAAGGCGTTGGAGGGTGCACACGGCTGGGCTCACCATGCATCGGCTGCACAGAGCCCATCTTCCCAGATCCTCCGATGTCACCGTTCCTAGAAAAGGCGCCAGCAAGCGCCTACGCCAAGGACACGGTTTCGGGCATGATAGGCCACCTTGGAGCTCTATTCATGAGGCTTAGAGGGAGGGGCATCTGATGAGCAGGGAAATAGTCATAGAGCCCATGACGAGGATCGAAGGCCATCTGGGCATACAGGCGAAGACAGATGACGCTCTGACCAAGTACGTTGACGCCCACAGCTTTGAAACGATGTTCAGAGGCTTCGAAAAGATCTTGAAGGGCAGGGAGCCCGCTGATGCCATATGGATCACCCAAAGGATATGCGGGGTCTGCCCGGTTCCCCACTCCATGGCTTCTGCTACCGCGGTCGACATGGTCTACCAAGCCCCTCCGCCACCCATGGGAACGGCTCTGAGAAACCTCATCCTCGCTTCAGAGGAGCTCTACGACTCCCCTTTGGGCTGCATAGTGCTTGAGGGCACAGACTACAGCCAGGCGATAGTCAGGAAGCACAACCCTGACTGGTGGAAACAAGCACAGAGAGCCCGGGCTGAGCACGCCGATCTCCACGGCTACCTGAAGATAAGCGAAATCATGGAGGCGTTGAACCCTGTCACAGGCGCCCTGTGGCTGAGGTCCCTCGAACTCCAGAAGATAGGGAGGAAAATGGCCTCGCTGCTCGGCGCAAAACACCCGCACGTCAACACCGTGGTTCCAGGCGGTGTGGCCGTGTCCCCAACACCCTCGGACCTCGAGGCGTTCGCCGCCATGTTGTCTCAACATGTTGCCTTTGCCAAGGAGTTCGTCCCCATCTTCGACGACCTCTGCGACTTCATCTCGGGGTCCGGCTATGAAGACGCAGGCGCCCGGCCAACGAACCTAATCTCCTACGGCGTCTATGAGGACGTGGATTCGTATGATGCATGCTATCAGAACATGCCCGCATGGGGAGAGAAGAGAATGATGACCCCGGGAGCGGTCATAGAAGGACAACTGATCACCACGGACTTGGTGGAGATCAACCTGGGGGTACGGGAGCAGATCCCTAGCTCCTACTACGACGCTTGGCAAGGAGTAGAGATGGTTAGAGACGCGCTGGGTAACGAGGTTGCGCCATGGCATCCCTGGAACAAGGAGACAAATCCAAATCCAGGGCCGGCTAAGAACTGGAAGGGAAAGTACTCCTGGGGAACATCTCCCCGATGGCAAGACTGGAAGAAGAGGGCGGATGGGGCTTCCCACGTGCTGGAAGCCGGCCCCATTGCCAGGATGTGGGTCACGGCGAAGGCTGGCAAGGTCGGGGGCTCAACTGGAGACTCCGTCAAGTTTAGGCTTCCCGAAGCCGTTGTAGCGGGATACAGGGTTCCAGATGAACTTGAGTTCGAGTGGAAGGTTCCATCGAAGATCAATGCCATAGAGCGTATCCGAGCCCGAGCGTACTTCCACGCCTACTCCGCGTACGTCGCCTACAACATGCTCCTCCAGGCCTTAGACTTGGTGAAAGCGGGGAAGGCGCAGAACTGGTTCCACTACAAGAAACCCAGTGAAGGGGAGGGCGTGGGCATGGTTGAAGCGATGAGAGGGGCGCTTGGCCACTGGGTTGTGATGCGCGATGGGCTGATCCACCGCTACCAAGTGATCACTCCTTCCACTTGGAACGCTTCACCCAGGGACACCTCTGGACGGCCCGGCCCCTACGAGGAAGCGATAATCGGAACACCCATCACCGAGAAGGTCTCATCGGGCGAGATGAAAGGCGTCGACGTCGTCAGGGTCGTAAGAAGCTTCGATCCCTGCATCGCATGCAGCGTTCACGTCTATACCCCCAGCAGGTCCTTCAAGAGAGAGATAGACCCCCTGTCCTTTGCCCCCCAGCGCTAGACGCGTCAAGTCGCCGCTCGTTCGATCGTTCAGCCCCAGCCCTCGGCATCAAGGCTGCCTTTCATCTGTGAGCGTCCTTGAGACTTCTTCAACGACTCGCTGCAGGGCTTCGCTCATGGTCTGAGACAAACCGATCTTCAAATTCACCTTCTCAGGCTCGGCGCCCAAGATGATCACCTTGCCCTTCAACACGCCCATGGCTTTGGCGATCTCCAAAAGGGACTGGAGGTCTACCCCATGGTAGCTGATGCCAGCCAACAAACTGAATTCCTCAGGCGAGAGATCCCCGATGTCCTCGATGCGAACTTCTTCCTTGTAGACAGTACCTGGCTTGCCTCCTTTCGAGATAGCGTCTACGAGAACCACCAGGTCGTACTTGTCGAGATCGATGAGGAGTTTCGTGACAGCCGTTCCGTAGTCGATGACCTCGACTCCCGGCGGCAACCCCCTCTTCGTCAGCTCCTCGACGAGGAACGAGCCGAAACCGTCGTCGCCCATCAGTCTGTCCCCTAGGCCAGCAACCAGCATCTTCATCTTGCCTCTAAAGGGCGACAGAAACTATTAAGAACATTCCACTCTTCAAAGAACCACCGAACCATCGGGTCCTAGAAAGGTGCCAAATTGAAGAACGATGATCTCCAAGCCGAAGCGGATGAATTGAAAAGACAAGCCGAATCCGTTGAGGCATTCGAGAGCCTCGAATCTCTTGAGGAAGCGGCCTCCCTCTACGAGCGTGCGGAAATAGAATACATGAGATGCGAGAATGTGAGGGAGGGTCGACGCTGCAACGGCTGGAGTCAACTTCTTCGAGGCTTGGCTTTCATGGAAAGAAATCTCGTCGACGACGCAGCTAGGACATTTGAGTCTGCCAGCCAGGTCTTCTCGACCGCTGGAGAGACGGAGCTCAGGATCTTAAGCGAAGCCGGTCATTTTCTCGCTCGGACAGCGGTTGAGCTCCTAGAACTGAACTTCGAGGGGAGTCGGCTTCGATACGGGGAGGCAGTGAGCCGGCTGGACGAGCTTGCCGACTTTGCATCGACTGCAATGAAGCCATTCGTGTCGCTGACGCTAGAGATGGAGGGAGCTCTCAAGTATGCTCAAGCCTATCTGCTCGCAAGCAAAGTCGACTTGCAAACTGCTCTGCCGGTGATTGCTGACGCAGCTCGATGCTACGACAAGGCCAGTGCCCAGGCGGTTTCACAAAACGCGCAGCAAGCTTTGAAGGCAACAGGTTCAGGACTACAGGCCGCACATAGAATATGGAGTGCTTGGTCTCTTCAGAAGCTCTGGAAGCTCGAAGAAGCGGGCGAAGAACTGACGGCAGCTCAGCAGGACTTGTCATGGACATCGGATGTTTTCTCTGATTTGAAGGGTCCCACAGCCAAACACCTCGCCATGGCGGCGAAAATCAAAGGTCTGGAGTTTACCGCCCAAGGACTCCGAGTAATGGACACGGGGTTTCATGCCTTGTTCGCTGGAAATCCCCAAGAAGCAACACAGGAATTCCAAGCTGCGGAGGAGATACTGGGGAGGGCGGAGCACACGCTGTCTAAGGCCGGTCATTTCGGGTGCTTCGATTTGGCTTTTGCTCAGGACCGACGTGCTGACAGCGAAAGACTGGTTCTGGCCCTCCAACGCTACCAAGCCGCGCCTACCTGACCTTTCGACCCGACGAGATGAAGGTAAAACGATCCATATGCGCGACGTCCTCATAGCCTGGACGATCCTCGTCTATGAATGCCTGAGCGGAGAACGTGAGTTAGGTCGTGGCATCGATCGATAAACGCTATGTGCAATCTGCGGAAAGGATAGACGTGCTGATGGGAGCCACATGGCTGGTACGACTTAGAAAGACAGGATGAAGCGCGCTCAGAGACAATAGACGTGGATTGGTTGTGGAGTGCTAGCGGAAACAACCAAGGTTCGACCCCTTACCTCAACTCCTCTCTTCAGAAGATGAGGCGCTTCGATATTTTGTCAGTCGGGATCCTTCAAAGGAAGAAGTAGAACAAGCCGAAACCCTATGGCAGTTGCCTCACGTGGTAAAGATCACGATCGATCGATCATCGGTTGATTCTGGGGAAAGGCTAAATCAACCGTCCAACGGAGACGGGCGAGAATGGGAAGACCCTTTTCGGTTGAGTTGTTGATGATGACCGCTGGTCACGGAATCGACGGAGATCAACTCAGGCAAGAGCTGAAAAACTGGCTCTGGAACGCGTCCAGGGTGGTCGTTGCCGGTGTGGGCAATCCTCTGCGCCGAGATGACTCGGTTGGTTTGAAAGTTGTAGAACATCTAGTGGGGAGAGTCTCAAAGTCGGTACGTCTGATACAGTGCGAGACAGTGCCGGAAAGCTTCGTCGAGTCGATCGCTGAGTTTAAGCCTAGTCATGTATTGGTTATCGATGCTGCCATGATCGGTAGGAACGCAGGCGCGGCGGTCCTGGTCGAGCTGACGAAGACGATTCCGCCGGCCGTTTCTACCCATGCGCTGCCGCTCCAGCTGTTCTGCGAGTACCTTCGCAAGACGGTCGGGGCTGACATTCGATTGCTTGCTGTCCAACCCGAGAACACCGAGTTCGGGGAGGGTCTGACGCCGACGGTTGAAGCGGCGGCAAGAAACATAGCTGAACTCCTGGTCCAAGTTCTATCTCACATTCCATACGTAGAATGAGCCCTTGTAGAGCACAGCAAACCGATCGATATTCCCAGTGCTGTCTACCTTTGCCTATGTCAGTCTTGCGGCCGCAACCGCTGCCTGTCCTAGGGAAATGCCTCCGTCGTTGGTTGGCACTTTTCGGTTGACGAGTGGTTTGATGTGCTCCGACTTCAGGAGATGGAGGAGCCTAGTAGTTAGTAGAGCGTTTTGGAAGACGCCGCCGCTTAGAGCGACTGTCTCTAGATGCAGGTCTTGGGCGGCTGCCTGACAAGCCTCCGCCAGCATCACGGCGACGGTGTTGTGGAACTTGGCCGCTATGATTTGTGGCGCCAAGGCTTTGGCCATGTCTTCGATCACGCCCTCTATAACGGCGTCGGGGCACATTGTGAGGATGTCTGCTTCTCTGATCTCGTAGGCGTAGGTGTCGGTTACGTCGTCGGCCGCCTCGTTCTCTAGCCTCATGGCCGCTTCACCCTCATACCTGTTCTTCTGAACGAAGCCCAGCAGGGATGACACCGCGTCGAACAGCCTGCCCAGGGAGGAGGTCATGGGCGAATTGAGTCCCCTTTTGATCTGCGTTAGGACTGCCCTGCCTATGCCTGAGAAGTGAGCGTCCATGAATCTCACTGTCTCCTCATGGTCAGGGCCCAGGGTTTTCACCAAGTAGCCGAGAGCCATACGCTTGGGCTCAAGGGATGCCAGGTCGCCACCCGGCATGGGCACGTACTGTAGTTGGCCTATCCTTTCGAAGTCTTCATAGCTGCATCTCAGAAGTTCACAGCCCCAGGCCTGTCCGTCGGTTCCAAAGCCTACGCCATCGCATGAGAGCCCCAGCACGGGGTCGGTGATCTGGTGCTCAGCCATGACGCTGGCTATGTGTGCATGGTGGTGCTGGACACCTATCCTCCGACCCTTCTGAGCGAGCGCGAACTCGGTGGAGAGGTATAGCGGATGGAGGTCGTAGGCATAGACTTCTGGATCTAGCCGAAGAAGGTCCTTGAGGCGGTTGGCCGTGGCTTCGAAATGATTCAAGGTTTCAGCGTTCTTCATGTCACCTATGTGTTGGCTCATGAATGCGTTTCGCCCCACTAGGAACGTCATGGTGTTCTTCAACTCCGGTCCGCACGCCATGATCGTGGACTTGGCCTCCAGAGGAACGGCGACTGGGAGAGGTGCAAATCCTCGGGACCGACGTATCACCGACATTTCTCCCTCAAGAAGGCGGACCACCGAGTCGTCGCACCTGTTGACTATTCCTCTGTTGTGCATTAGAAAGGCGTCGGCGATGCCCCTCAACCTTGTTTTCGCTTCTCGGTTGTCCGCCGCTAGAGGCTCGTCGGAGATGTTGCCGCTGGTGAGGACGATGGCGTGGGTATCCTTGAGCTCTCTCAACAACAGGTTGTGAAGTGGGGTGTAGGGGAGCATCACTCCCAGGTACCTGTTGTTTG
>Ga0315310_10000294_pt1 | contig 32278 bp, 37 predicted proteins | sample TDP5_MG_FD_203630 | JGI IMG/M metagenome (GOLD analysis project Ga0315310, IMG submission 203630) | Freshwater sediment microbial communities from Lake Towuti, South Sulawesi, Indonesia - TDP5 | ecosystem: Environmental > Aquatic > Freshwater > Lake > Sediment | place: Indonesia: South Sulawesi...
TTCAAATTCGGTAAATCTTACGTAAATCTTATATTTCTGAGTTTCTTGTTTAATATTCGGTTAGGCGATAGCCGGCTATCTGCTAGTCTGGTTAGGCCGGCCTAGCTCGTGCCGAGTGTGGGGCACGTTAAAGGATACCCAAATGGAGAAAAGGAGAGTGATGATGAAGATGAACAAGAAGATTATGGCGGCATTTGTGATACTGATGTTTGCTTTGAGCGTGGCAGGATTTGTCTACGCTCACTGGAGCGACTACGTTCAAATTGAAGGAACTGTGCATATGGGTGACCTCATCGTAGGGATTCGGGACATCAAGTTGATTGAGGATAGTGATGATTTGACTAAAGACCCGTGTGACACAACAGTCACGTTAGCTGATCCTGAAGACAGTGTACATCACGTTCCACCGCAGACTGTCTATCACACGATGTATGTGACTGTCAACAATGGCTATCCGCAGTACTGGGTTCGGATCGAATTTGACCTTAAGAATGCTGGAACCATACCAGCCCACATAATTAAGGTTACAATCGAGGACATACCCGGCGACGAGACACTTGTTTGGGTAGAAGCTCTTCCCCAAGTTTGGGAAGGAAGAGACCCAATTACAGGAGATCCAATAATCAACCTTGAATTCAGGCCCCCGCTCGTATGCACCCAACTAGATCCTTGCACTGACGTACCATGCAGCCTATGGTTTGAGATCAAGCAGCCAGCACTAGAATGTCACACATACGACTTCAAAATATACATAGAAGCCATACAGTGGAACAAGGCTTAGGCCTCCGCCTATCCTTGAGGTGAATGAAAATGCAGAACAAAAAGATCGCGGCAATAGCACTCATGATAGCCATAACACTGAGCATATTCGGACTCGTTTACGCCCACTGGAGTGACTACGTTCAAATAGAAGGCACGGTGGATATGGGTAGCCTAACACTAGTATTTGACCCCGCCGAATTCCTAGACTACATAGATATTGAGGAAATTACAGGTGACAAAGACGTAGGATCGGCTAAAATCTATTACGATCTAACCAGTTACGTTGAAGATCCCCATACAGGTAAATATGGTTACGATGTTTTGGTTTTCGAAATCTACAATGCTTATCCACAATATGAGGTCCACTTCACCACAGTTACATTACACAACATCGGAACCATACCAATCCACATCATAGGCATTGACATATGGGACCCCACAGGCGTGCTAAACTGGGAGTGGGAAGTTCCGCCCCCAGCTAGCCCTTGCTACGGATTCTTCTGGAAGGACTTCGACGGCGATGGCGTATATGATCCTGGCGAAGAGATAATGAACGTCTTAATCAAAAACTTCGTGTGCGTTCAATTGGAGCCGTGCGAATCAATAAAGGGTGAAGTCGACATCGACTTCAAGCAACCCGCAGAAGAGTGCCACACCTATTACTTCAAGATCGAAATTGAAGGCATCCAGTGGAACAAATACCCATAGCCAACACCTTAGCACACAAGACTGCTCAAAACAAAATCCCTATATTTCCCCTTTTTAGTCCCCACAAAAACAAGAATAGTTGAAAAGCATGAACCGTAACACGTACGTAATCCTCGCGTCATTCATAGCCGTTTACATACTCCTAACCCTATTTCATCCAGGAGGGCTAATGGCTTACGCCTTCCCATCCATATGCTGGGCAACCCTAGCCCTAACAACACTATACATGGCAGGCGGCTTAGAGAAAATCCGCTCATGGACAAACAGGCGAATAACCCTAATGGCCCTACTCGCAGCCGCCTTCCAAATATTCATCCTCATAGACGCGGGTCTAGTAAACAAGTTCGGAAAAAGCCCCCTATCCTTCACACCCACAGCAATCGCAATAAACTTCATGCTTGTTTCTTCAACCTTGCTGGGCATGGAACTATCAAGAGGATACTTAACAAAAAACCTAAGCAGAAAAAACCCAACACTAACACTTGCGGCCATAACACTCCTATACACGTTCACAAGCGTGTCCGTCTTCGCCCTAATAAACTTCCAAGACCCCTTCATCTACACAAAATACATGGGAGAAAACTTCCTACCAATCCTAACAGAAAACCTATTAGCCACATACCTAGCGTTAATAAGCGGCCCACTAGCATCCCTAGCCTACCGAGCACCACTACAAGCCTTCACTTGGTTCTCCCCAATCCTACCAGACCTCCCATGGGGCTACAAATCAATAATAGGCGTAATGGCCCCAACAATAGGATTCATAGCCATAAACATGGCAACAACCCAAAGAGACCTAAGAAGAGCAGGAATACCAACCCCAAAAAGACCACCGCTAAGACTGAGAAAAAGCCAAAAATCCATAAAAGGCTGGCTAGTCATATCCACCTTCCTGGTCCTGACAGTCTGGACGTCAACAGGCTTGCTGGGCTTCTACCCAACAATAGTCGCCAGCGGAAGCATGAGACCAACAATGGACGTAGGCGACATAGCCATAGTCGTATCAGCAGACCCCAACAAAATCCAAGTAGGAGACGTAATCCAGTACTGGAAAGAAGGAGAAATGACCCTCCACAGAGTCATCGCTATAAGAAGTGAAGGAGGCGCAAGACTCTTCCAAACCAAGGGAGACGACAACCCGGCACCAGACACGGAACTCGTCCTCCCAGCCCAGATAAGAGGTAAACTAATACTCACAATACCAAAACTAGGCTGGATACCCATCTACATGAAAACAGCCATCACCACCATTTGGACATTCCTATCAACCAACACCACAACAGCATACGCACTCCTAACCACCATCATATTAACAACATCAATTTACACGATTCACACGTACAAAAAACGGCCATACAGACACTGGCCAAGGAGAAGATGGTAAAATGAAAGAAAAAGCCCTAGCACTCCTAACATGCATCTTCATAGCGCTAAGCATACTCGGCTTCGCCTACGCCCAGTGGAACGACATGATAACAATCAGCAGCACATTACAATTCGGCACGTGGAGCGAGGCGATACGCTTCGTAGAACCTAAGGAATGCTCTGACAACGAGGCCACAAAAGACGTAGGACAGTTTAACTGCTACTACACAGGGGAAGACCCAGAACCGGGTTATTACAGAAGACTCGTTATCCAAATGTCAAATGCCTACCCAAGCTACGCTGTTCGTTGCAGCTTCACACTCAAAAACATCGATCTAGGCATAACTTCCAAGATAGTGGACGTTTACATATACGATGACAGCGGCGAGTTGAATTGGATATGGACAACCGAACACACAGAAGGCTTCCTCTGGAAAGACTTCAATGGAAACGGTGGATACGACCCGGGGGAAGAGATCATGGATATCACCATCACAGAGCTCGTGGACCTAACGCTTGATCCTGAACAAACCATAGTAGCCGAAATAACCGTTCACATAGCGGACAACGCCGAGGAATGCCACCTGTACGGTTTCCAAGTTGAAATAGTATATGAGAGGGTCTAAACATGACAAAAAACAAGACTTACGCAATATTCATGATCTTGGCAATCAGCCTATCCATAGTAGGCTTCGTCTACGCCCACTGGTCAGACTCCATACACATATCCGGCACCGTGAAAATGGCCCACATCAAACTGACAATCATATCCTACAAAAACCTCACCTCCTGTTGTGTTCAAAGATACTCAAAAATCACATCACAACTATCCCCAGACGGACACACGCTAACACTCACGTGCACCGGCCTAAAGCCCTGCTGGTTCGTCTGGATAGGACTGCTAACCCAGAACCAAGGAACCCTACCAGCCATTGTCAAACCCCCCGAATACAGCTTCGACGACCCAGACGGCTTCAAAGACTACTTCGAAACCAAAGAATACTACTACGGACCTTACCCAGAGGCTACAGGCTTCGGAACCCTCGAAGTATGGGGCGGTGCAAAGGTAAGCACGTTCGGGCCCCTTAAGCCAGAAGGCACCACAACCTTCAAAACTCCATCCCACACACCACCCTTCGTCACCCAACCAGGCGAAAAAGTTGTCATATGGATATGGATACACGTCCACACAAGCATACCCGACACCGCACAGGGCAAAACAGTCAAACTCTACATAACGATAGTCGACGACCTCGCCATCTAAAGTGGAACATAAATGAAAGGAAAAATTCTAGCAATCCTAAACCTCATACTCACGTTAACCGTCATAACCGGCCTTACATATTCTCACTGGCAAGACACAACCCAAATACACGGCACCATAAAAATGGGACACAGAAAATTCGTAATAAACTCAGAAAAACTCCTAGTTCCCACAGGCACAGGCTTCAACGACACACACCCAATCTACTATTACCCGACACCAGACAACCAATCACTAATCGCAGAGTGCCAAAACGTAGACTACAACTGGACCATAGCCATAGGCCTACTAATCAAAAACATCGGAACCCTACCACTAGAACTCAAAAACGTCGAAATAACCTTCAACATAACAGACACAACAAACTTCACAATAACAACATACTACTACGGACCGTTCCCACCAGGAACAAACTTCAACTTCCCATACTGGGACGGAATATCATTTGACGCAATCCCACCAGACGGCTACAAAAACCCGCCAATACCGCTCGACCCAGACGACCACGCAATCACATGGACAACAATAAACTACAGCGGAACACAACCACTCAACATAAAAATAACAGCCACACCACTAGACGACCCATACCCATGAGAAAAACCCGCATCTCTTTCTCCACAGAAATCGAACATAACTCTAGAACAATAAATAAGTAAAGCATTTTAGAAAGAAACATTATTTCAATAGCATACAACATAGGTCGCCGATCAAACATGAAAAAACCAGAGAAAACCAGAATCCTCCTCACAACTTTCATAATCCTAACTCTAGCGTCAATCATAACCGTCTATGCAGTACACCAAACCCCAACACAAGAAACCACAACAAACACCCTGTGCACATACAGAAGCACCGCAACATACGACTACATAGCAACACTAGAACCAAACACCATCTACAACAACAAAACAACCCTCGAACCAGACGAAGGAACCCTCTACACGAAAATAACAAAACAAATCAACATAACCCTAACATACACATTCTACACAACACTCCCAACAAACGCAACCATAACCTACAGCCTAACACAAACCCTCAAAACACCAGCATGGCCATACCAAATAAACGAGACAACACCAACAACAACAGACCAAAAACTAATACGCATAACCATACCGCCAGTCAACAAAGCAGAACTAGAAACAATAAAAAGACAAATCGAAACAGACACAGGAACAAGCTCAACCACATACACCCTCGAAATAACCCCAACGTTCACAATAGAAGCAAACACCACCGCAGGCCCAATCCAACAAACCTTCACACCAACCCTCACACTAAACTTCCAACGCACAAACCAAGGCGACATAATCACCATAGAAGAACTTCTTCAAACACAATCCGGTGCAATAACAGAAAACCAAACAATCACTCGCCAAGACGTAATAAACCAACGCTACACATCCTACATCCTAATCGCAACATCCATAACCGGACTAGGCTTCTCCACATACTTCCACACAAAAACAAAACCAAAAATAGAGGAAATTCCACTGGAAAAACTCATAGCACCCTACAAAGACCTAATAATCGAAGCCCAAAAAGCACCAAAAACCCCGCCAGAAGCCACAACAATAAACATCACAACCATACAAGAACTGGCAAGAACAGCAGAAATCCTAGCAAAACCCATAATCCTGACAAGAGAACCAACACCCACACTGACAATAATAGACCAAAACACCATATACCAACACAAACCATAACCGCAAAAACCCACCCACATATTTGGCTCCAAATAGACGGGCCTACCGCCTTTGCACGCACACACCCCAGCAAAGTCTTTATCAAAAGCAGCAATATAGAACGGTGGAGAACACGCTAAATGACAGGGCAAACCAACTGGCTGCAGATTCTCAGTGAGTGTAAAAACAGCATACAAGAGAAGATCACCCCACTTCTAAAGACACTAAACAAGGCCCAACCAAACCTAGGCATAGGAGCCGGCGGCGACCCTATAAAGCAGATAGACCTAGCAGCAGAAAACGCCATAGTAAACACGCTAAAAAGGCACAAAATCTCTTTCACGCTCATAAGCGAAGAGTCAGGCGTCAAGGAATACGGTGAAGCCTCATACGAACATTTTGTAACCGCCGACCCAATAGACGGCACAACAAACCTCATGAGAGGCATCCCCTTCTACGCAACATCCATCGCAGTATCCACAAAACCCACCCTAAACACCATACACACAGCCCTAGTGGCAGACCTATATCACGGCATAACCTACACGGCACAAAAAGAAAAAGGAGCCCACCGCAACAACCAGAAAGTAACCCCATCAAAAAACACCACACTGGAAGAAGCAGTAATAGGCATAGACTTAAACACTTACAAAGTCAAAAAAGTAATCCCCCAACTAACAAGCCTGATCCAAAAAACAAAACACATACGCCACTTTGGGGCGAATGCCCTAGAACTATGTTACGTGGCGGATGGAACAGCAGACGCCTTCATAGATATACGAGGAAAACTCCGCACAACGGACATGGCAGCCGCGTGGCTAGTAGTAGAAGAGGCGGGAGCAAAGATAACAACACCAGAAGGAAAACCATTAAACATTAAGCTGGACCCAAAACAAACCGTAGCCTTCATAGCATCCGCAAACCAGAAAATCCACAAAACCATACTCAGCTTGGTAAAACCCAAAAAGGAAAAAAAATGATAACACCATTACCGCCGCATCCAGCAGCACTAATAAAAGCACAAAAAACACGAATAATGATAGTAGCTGATCTGCACATAGGATGGGAAATGGCCCTTTCAGAAAAGGGCATCCACATACCAACACAAACCCCAAAACTCCTGAAAAAACTAACAAGCCTCATATCTCAATACAAGCCAGAAAAACTGCTAATTTTGGGCGACATAAAACACACGGTTGCGACCGCAGAAATAGGCGAATGGCACGACATACCAGACTTCTTCAACGAACTAAAAAAGCAGACACAAGAAATATCCGTAATCCGCGGCAACCACGACGGAAACCTGGAACCACTACTTCCAGAAAACATCGAAATCTTGCCCGCAACCGGCATAACAATAGGCGAAGTTGGCTTTTTCCATGGCCACAGATGGCCGTCACCAACGCTCCTAAAATGTCGAACACTTGTAATGGGCCATGTCCATCCCGTTTTGGCCTTCCGCGACCCGGCAGGGTTTAGAATAACAAGACAAGTTTGGGTAAAAGCAGACTGCAATAGAACGCGATTAGCTGAAACTCTGTTGCAGAAGCACAAAATAAAAATCGAAAAGGCTCCTGAAGAAACGTTATGGAAACATTTTAAAACTAAGTCGCAAACCTCGCAACTCTTCATCATGCCCTCTTTTAACGATTTCTTGGGAGGAAAACCCCTAAACGCGAGAAAACCCAGCGGAAATTCGAAAACCGAAAGGGTTGTCGGCCCGGTTCTCCGTTCAGAAGCCATTGACATGGAAAACGCAGAAACATATCTTTTGGACGGAACTTTCCTCGGAACCCTGAACCAGCTCAAAATCTTAAGCCAGTAGCGTTTCAGCATAAGATTTATAGATAATAACCTTCTTCACAGTAGATGGTGAAAGAATGCCATCAGAAGAAGATTACCCGGAATGGTTTAGAAAAAGACGCTACCCATTCTTTAGAGGCTGGTTCTTTGAGGACATCGACAAAACGTTCCGCGAAATGGAAAAGATGATGGAAGAAGAACTCAAAACGTTCACTTCACGAGTCCCAAAGGACTACGTTAGGGAACGCAAACTCCCAGACGGCTCAACGGTGCGGGAATTGGGCCCATTCGTGTATGGTTACAGCGTAAAAATAGGCCCTGATGGAAAACCTGAAGTCCGCGAATTTGGAAACGTCAAGCCGACTCGTTTAGGCCCGCAAGTCAAGGAAGAGCGTGAACCGCTCGTAGACGTAATCGAAACAAACGGTGAGGTTCACATCGTAGCGGAGCTGCCAGGCGTGGAGAAAAAGGACATAAAGCTGCACGGAACAGAAGACGCGCTAAGCATATCGGTTGATACTCCGCAACGCAAATACTTTAAAGAAATCACGTTACCAACAAAAGTAAAAGTGAAAGAGGCAAAAACGGAATATAAAAACGGCGTTTTAGAAATCACGCTGCCAAAAGTCAAAGAGGAAAAGAAACCAAAGGGCGAACCAATAAGCATAGACTAGACACATTCCACCTTTTCCAGCACAGTCAACTCAACTCCAAAAGAGCTTGTGCACACATGGATGAGAACTCAGAGATTGATGTACTAGACACCGTATGCCGAGAAGCAAAAACAGAGGGCAAATTAACCGGAAAAAACCTTACGAAGCTTTACGAAGTTTTTGGTCCACGGTTCACAAGGGCTTTCGAAGCCTTAAAAGAGAAGCGAGTGAAAAAGTACGTCTTCAAGACGAGCGGTAGAACCGTCTGGATAGTGGTTGGAAAGGAGCGGGACTATCTAATAATGCCAGAAGCCGAATTCTGCTCATGCGACGACTTCTACTTTCGCGTTCTAGACAAGGAAGTGCACTTGTGCTATCATCTCATTGCACAAAAACTAGCCAAAATTTTAGAATGGTATGAAACCGTAGAGGAGCACGATGAGCTTTACGACTCCCTCATGGCTGAGTGGAAAAAGGCTACTGTTTAAATATTTAAACTTCAAAGATAGAGAGGAAAAGGAGAGAGCTCACATGGACATAGGAGCGTACTTTGAAACACTAAAATACATCCTCATGACCGCGACGTTCGTCGCGTTGGTTCTAATATTTCTTTATGCCTTTTACGGTAAAGAGGAAGAGACAGGCTAAAAGAAGCCTAAACTTCTGCCTTATTTATTTCTCTGCGGAATATTAGGAATATTACAATGCTTAAAACCGCAAGAATTATGGCGAACAAAACCATCAGCGTGGCTTCTGGACCAGCACCTACGATTATTGGAAAAGGTCCTATGAAGATGAGAGCACCAAAATTTACCGCACCCTCACCGTAAAGCACTGCAGCAACTATCAAAATTATTATGCCTACAAAAATTATGAAAAACCCTATTATGGATAGTATCAAGAATTTCTGAAATGTGGTTGGCCCATCTTTTGCGAACTTTGCAGTCTCTTCGCGTATCACCATCGCTAACTCCCCTCACCTGAACACTAAGTAAAATATCACCATCACTGTTACAAGTAGTATTGTTAGCAAGATCGAAAGCAGTAAAACCGTTTTAACTGATTCCTTGTCTGTTCCAAAAATTATCGGAAAAGGCCCAACTATTATGGCTCCACCACCCTTGGCTTTGCCTTCTCCTCTGACGCTTGAGAGGAAAAGCAAAATGATTGCAACTAGGATTATAAGCATCCCAGCGAATATCAAGGCTACGCCCAAACCGTAAAAAGCCTCTGCACCCATCGTTATGGCAGGCTCTCCTAACACATTTAAGAGTCGCTAACAGTTTTAAATAAACTTTATAGTATCCGTTGTACTCGTCTCTAGAGGTATCAAAGCTGAAATGACGTCTGAAAAGATAATTGAACAAATCCTTTCGAGGCACCCGGAAATTTCGAGGGAAGAGATTACAGAAAGACTAGGGAAGGAAAAAAAGAGAACGGGCGGTTTTATTTCAGACGAAACTCTCTTGCGGATAATTGCAGCAGAGCTTGGTGTGGAAGTCTCAATGGAGGCTTTATTACCTACACTTTCCATAGGGGATTTGATTCCAAGTTTGAGTGACGCCACTGTTGTTGGAAGGATTGTCGCAGTTTTTCCTCCTACACCCTTCAAGAAGTATAAGAGCGGAAAAGTTGCAAGTCTTCTCATAGCCGATAAAAGCGGCATGTTACGAGTTGTGTTGTGGAATGATAAGACAAATCTCATAGAAACTGGTGAGTTGAAAGTTAGACAGATAATACGTTTTTCTCACGGATACACGAAAGAGGGCCGCAGTGGAAGAGTTGAACTACACATCGGAGATAAAGGCGGCATCCAAATCAACCCCCACGACGTAGAAGGAAAGGATTATCCCACCATCGGCAGATTCGCAACAAAAATCGGAGAGATGACCCAAGCACATAGAAACAAAAGAGTAAGTGTAATTGGCACGGTTAAAGAGCTGTTTTCGGCATCCACCTTCAAGAGGCGAGATTCAAGCTCCGGAAAAGTCATGCGATTCATACTGTCTGACGAAACAGGCGAAATACCAGTTGTAGTCTGGAACGAAAAGGTGGAGGGGTTGGAAAGAAGGCTGATGAGAGGCGTAGGGTTGCAAATAGTGAATGCGAAAGTGAAGAAAGCAATAGGAGAGGGTTTAGAAATTCATGTTGATGCGGGAACATACGTGGAGAAACTCGCGTCTCCAGAGGGATTCTTTAAGATTGCCGATTTGAAGGAGGGCTTAAACTGTGTTAGTGTTGAAGGAGAAGTTGTTACTAAACCCATGCTTAGAGATGTAAGGGCATCTAAAGGGGAGCTTGTGAAAATCGCCGTTTTTGAGTTGAAGGATGAAACTGGCCGAATATGGGTTTCAGCGTGGCGAAAACACGCGGACTCTGTTAGGGACTTGAAAGTTGGCGACAAAATCGTCATAAAAAACGCTTACGTAAAAAAGGGCTTCGGCGACCAACTTGAAATTTCAACACGGGATGCTACGTCAATAACCATGATTCACTAGGAAGTTTCTTGGTGCCGGGGGCGGGATTCGAGCCCGCGACCTCTGGACTGGGCGTTTGGCACCCGTGTTCTCCAGATTATGAGTCTGGCGCCCAAACCAGGCTAGGCTACCCCGGCTATGCCGCTTTAGGCTATTCTTCTTAGCAAAGCCTGATTAAAGTCTATTTAATATTAGCGTTTTCCCTTTGACTCTGTCTGTTTAATGGCTAGGCTGCCTTCGTAAGAAGAGACTCGATTTGCTCTTCTGAGATTTTTCCTTCAATTTTTTCTCCAGTGTCAGTTATTAAAGTCGGGAAAATCTTTATTTTTGGTCCTCTTCTGCTCATTCTGTAAAGAATTTTCTCCTTCGTCACATCGATGATTTCAACCTCAAAACCATGTTTATTAGCAACCGCTTCTACCATATCAGCAACTCTCTTTTGGTCGTCTGGAAGAACACTTTCAAACTCTGCCTCCGAGTAGACTCTAAAATCTGGAAGCAAGCGATACCCACCCCTCACACCCGCACCCAACACAAATCCCCACTTACCCACTTCTTTGGTTCCAATCACAGTCTTAACGCTTCGAACGTAAAGCCGGACCTTGCGCTTTTTCACCAATGTGCCCTCATTTAACCAATTCCAAGAGTGTGATTTATTTCTTATGCGAACCCCGAAAGGTCCTTCCTTTCGCGACCAATTTTTCTATGCCGGAACGCTTTCCAAGATACACTACATTCGCCATTCTAACAAAGAGCCCTGTCTCAACAACCCCTGGAAGCCCCCTTAATTCGTGTTCAAGCTCTGCGGGGTCACGTATAAGTCCGAAATTTGCATCTATGATTATGTTGCCGTTGTCCGTTATAACTGGACCAACCTTTTTTGTTCCCTCTCTCAATATCGGGTTTCCGCCAATTTCTTTTATTTTACGCATCAAAACCGGCGCCGCAAGAGGTAGAACTTCTACAGGCACTGGGTGATTGTTTTCTCCGAGAATCTTAACTTTCTTGCTTTCGTCTGCGACTATAACGAGTTTTTTTGAGGCAGAGGCAACAATCTTTTCGCGAGCGAGGGCTCCACCCATACCCTTAATTAGGTTTAATTCCCCGTCTACTTGATCTGCCCCGTCTATTGTCAAATCCAACGTTGAGTGTTCTTCCAAGGTTGTTACGGGGATTCCGTGCTTAACAGCCAAGATTAGAGCCTGATACGATGTTGGAACACCTGAGACACGCATTCCTTCACGTTTTATTCTGTTTCCTATTCCTTCAATGGCATAGGCGGCTGTGCTTCCGCTTCCTAGACCAACAACAAAACCGTCTTTGACGTGTTTAACCGCTTCGTAGGCTGCATTCTTCTTTGCCTTTTCGATCCAATTCCTTTTGCGTTGGGGGTCTTTCAATGGCACTTCTCCGATGTTTGCCTATGGATTAACATCTTAACCATCTATACATTTATTGATTTTGCTCATGCTCTCTGCACTTTTGCGATTTCCAATAGTGTTATTTGAAAGTAGAACTATTAAGAATTTGAGGGGGAAAGGATTGTTACAAAGAATGACTTCTCGAGTGTTGTGTGCGCTGATATTGCTAGGCATGCTGACTTTCACGTTCAACATGCAAATCAGCACCGGGCAGTCTTATGGTTTAAGCGACCTTGAAAGACAAGTTCTTTCCCTCGTTAACGGCACAAGAGCGTACAACTGTGATTTAGAATTGGAGGAAATAGCCGTCCAGCACCACGCCTTCAGATCGGGAGGCTCTGCTGGAGCGGAAGAAGCTGCGTATTGGATCAAGGAGAAGTTTGAGAGTTTTGGATTAGCGGCTTGGCTTGAACCTTTTGAGTTCACAACTTGGGACTTGTTGAGTAAACCTTCTCTCCTAATTGATGAAGATGGCAGTTTAAGCACAACTTACGACCAAGTCTCCATAGAGTCTTTTCAGTCAGCACATCTAAGTCTGCCAACCACAGAAGAAGGAGTTTTTGCCGACCTTGTGATTTTGCCTTTGCCCCCAGCCGCCAATTATAGTGAAGTGGGAAAGAATCCAATCAACATGACAGAATGGAACGCGATAGATACGACAGGAAAAATTGTTTTAATCGGCAAGGAGGTTCATATGACGTATCTTTGGGGACGAGAATTCACAGCCAAGCTAATTGAACAACCGCCACGGGCAGTTGTTTTTACATGGTGGTACGATTGGATGTCATTTACTCCTTACGTCCAATATTCAATCGAAGGAAAGGGGTTGTATTCTAGCATAAACTGTGCAGTTGGCAATGTAAATTATGAGGATGGCTTATGGATAAGAAACAGAGAAAACGCTGTAAATGTCTCTGCCAAATTTTCCATCAACGCAGTTTTTGGGAGTGGGCCACATTACAATGTTGTTGGGAAAATAGAAGGATATGAAAATCCTGAAAAAATGGTAATTATTTCAGGCCATTACGATACTGTTATGTGCAGCGGATTTTGTGATAACGGGGCTGGTACGGCTGGAGTGCTAGAGCTTGCAAAAGTCATGGCTAATGCGGTGCAAGCTGGCTTTTATAAGCCTAAGTACACGCTTCTTTTCATGTCATTCGCCAGCGAAGAATTTTCTTTAGTGGGTTCGATAAACTATGTTATGTTGCATGAAAATGAGATGCCTAATATAACCGCAGTTCTCAACTTAGACTGTATAGGCAGCGACGAACTGCGCGTTTCAGAGACTGATCCGGTCGGTGGATTTGACTTGGACCAAAAAATACTAAATGCTGCCCAAGACTTGAACATAGCCGTCATATTGGAACCACCGACCGGTTCCTCAGATCATGAAGTCTTCCGAAGACCCGCATGGGCTGACGATGATTATTACAATACTTGGCATCTTGAAGCGGGAATTGCAGATGCCACACCAGTAGAGTCCAGCACAATGATTAATTCTTGTCCCCTTCTCTATTATGACAAATGGTACATGGAGGCACCAGGCTGGATTCACACGTCTTATGACAACTCAACTTCTACGGAAACGCTTAACTGGGTTGAGGTTGACGACCTTGAAGATCAAATCAAGGTTGCTGCGCTAACCACAGTGCGCATATCTCCAACCACTGAAGGCGTTTTGTTGATAGAAGGCCCCTACTACACCTGGGATGGAGCAGAATACTGGATCGTTTGTGACTACAAGAGACGCCCAGTGCGCCTGGTCTCGAGATATTCATAGATTAGAACCAATCACCGTTTAGGTTTCGATCTCCATTTGTCCAAGTCTTTCCAGAACCTTCTCCACTTCTGCCCTGATTTCCTCTATTCTTTTTTCCGCCTCTGTTCTTGGGCTCGGCTTGGCTGGCGGTTTTCTTTTTCTTTTTGCCTTTTCTTCAGGGGCTGGTTTTTCTTCGGGAGCTGGGGTTGGTGGTGCCTTTTCGGTTGGTATGGTTATTTCCTTTATCGGTTTCGCTTCCACCTTTGAGCGTAGTTCTTCGACTTTTCCGCTTATTTCATCGAAGCGTTCGCTGAAGAGTTTTATCAGGTCTTCCTGCATGGCTTCAAGTTCGTGTAAAGCAACAAGGGATTCATCCTTTGAAATGGCCTCTTTCACATTCATCATTCGAGACTTATATGCTTCGGCGAGCCTCTCTCTTTCCTCCTCTGTTATTTTTCCTTCCGCGTGGGCTTCGTAAAGCCGTCTAATCGCATCGCTCAGAATTTCTCTCTCCAAATCCAGTATTCTAAGTTCATCTCTTGCGCGGGTTGCCTCTTCTGGAGAAACACTTTTAACAATCTTGAATGGCAAGCCCTTCAATTCCTCTTCCTCCGCAGGCCTTTTTTCCTTTTTTCCACGTTTTTTCATGGTGTAAATAACTATTGAGCACGCGATGATTGCCCCTACCACGATTGTTGCATAGATTAAGGACTCGTCAAGGGGCAAGGGCGGTTTCCCTCTCTATCTTCATTGTTCTCTGTGCATATATAAATTATAATAATCGAACTCTTATCAACGATTCTGCACGAAGGCGACAAAGATTTCGGCTGAACGTCCTGAGCATTCGCAGCGGATTCCCGGCATTTTCTCTACTTTGACTTCTGAAAAGTGTTTTCGGGCCATTTCATAGACGTTTTCCGGCTTGAAACCCAAGTGCACGTCGCCCATTTCCGTTTTAAACTCTTCAAAGCCGTGCTCACAGAGGTCGATAGCAACGGCTTTTCCCCGCTTTTTCAAGGCTCCTTTGAGGCTTTTGAAAACTTTTTCGGGCTGGGGGCTGTGGTGAAGCATTAGAGTTGAGAAGACGGCGTCAAACTTGTATGGAATTTTGAAGTGTTCCCTTGCCTCTTTCACGCTGCCCTTGATATTTTCGGCTATGCCCAAGAAAGGCGTTATGCCCGCCTTCTTCTTGGCTAATGAGAGCAGCATTGCCGGAGTTATGTCCATGGCGTAAAAGGAAACTTTTGGGAGCCTAGCGTGGATTTTCTCTGCGATTTTGACCGTGAAAAATCCAGATCCGGCGCCGACATCCAGTACATTCCCGTTTGCTGGAAGCCTTGGCGGCGCAAACAAAAGTTTAGTGATGGTGTCAACTATTCGGTTTACTCCGTCCTGTCCAAAATAGCTTATGACAATTTTGTCCCTTTTTTCAGCTTCTCTGGTCGTGAAATGTTCCACTTCTTTGGCGAGGACTTCCGGGTTAGAAGCGCCCAGCTTCTTAAAAAACTGTTCAAGCCGCAATTGCTTTACGTATCTTTCTAAACTGGTGGATATGTTAACCCTATCCTGCACGTGTTTGTTAGCATAAGAGCCTCGGGCGGGATTTGAACCCGCGACCACCGCCTCTTTGTGACTTTACCAAGGCGATGCCCTAACCAACTAGGCCACCGAGGCAACCACACTTAATTTAGTGACGAGCACTTTTTTATGCTTTAAGGATTTCCCAGCGCTTTAATGGTTAAGTAAATATAAAAGAGAGGGCAATTCAACTTTGAATCTGACGGTTGCGGGGGTGTCCGAGTGGTCAAAGGAGACAGGCTTAGGACCTGTTGCCGTAGGGCTGCGTGGGTTCAAACCCCACCCCCCGCACTGAATCTCAATTGAGCGTTTAAAACTGTCAACTGCCACATATTAGGTTCATCATGAGACCAATAGGTCTCAACACCACAGGTGTTTTCGACTTGCCATGTTTTATCTTCCAATACAGCCAGCCAATAAGTTTTAACACCTTCTCCCCTAAAGTTGCAAGTGACCCAATTGTTGAAATTACAATGCCAAGAATTTTTAGAATCTCTAATATATCCAAGTAAGGCGAGGGTGTGATTATTGTTGTTTGCCATGTTGCAACTGTGTGCCATGTAGGACGGATTGTTTCTTGCAAAACAATTCCGAAATTAACTCCATAATTTAATGTTGCTGTTACATCTTTTTCAGACTCAGTATTAGCTAAATGCAGTACGTAAGTTCCGTTTTCAAATGCGGAAAAGTTGAAACAGCTAAACGATGTCTTGTTATAGCAAAGTATGATGTTTCCTGAGGGGCTTGTCACATAGAAATCGACGAAACCGTTAATAACCGACATATTTCCACAAACGTCGGCAGACGTACTCTCAGAAACCGTCAGTTCAACAGTTTCCGTTACCTCTCGCATCGGACCAATAACGAAAACTCCGCCTCTTGCGTTCGCATACGGGACAGAAAAACCAGTCAAGAAGATCAGAAGCATACACATCAATTTGAAGCGTCTTCTGTTCATTTTACCTCATTACAATGAATTCACGGCAAGTATTTAAAAGAATTTCCAATGCAAAACAGCTTGCTTGAACACTTTTTCTCAGATGCAAGATTATATCAAAAAGATATCGTCGTATTCACTCATAATTGCCAGAATTGTTGTGTTCCTCAGCTCTCCACTTCTTTTTCCAATTCACCTTTGATATTCTTAAGGCATTGTTGAATTTCGTCTTTTATGTTCTCGGATTCTTGCTCAATCTTCTTTGAGGCGTTATCGATGTTTCTGCATTGTGTTCTTATGTTGTTAAAAGAGGTCAACTGCTTTCTTATCTCTTCAAGATTAGAATCAATCATATCAAAATCAACTTTTTCTGCTTTGGTAGACTTCTTTAATAGCTGCGTTCTAGCCCAGCAATATGCGACATGCAATATTTCTTGATGAATGATTTCGTCGTCTTTGCTTCCAAGGCCGCATACGATTCGGTCGTTGTTATAGCAATTGAAGCAGCCAACACTGTTAGGCAAGGCTTCTATCCATTTCGTTATGAAAATGCCGAATTTTGCTGCTCTGTTTTCCAGAGCCTCATCAATCTCTTTATGGATTTTGGGCAAAGAAATATTATCCCAGTCCTTTGCTTCAATGACAATTCTGTATTCTGCCTTCGAATCTACGTCAATCACGAAATCGCCTTTCTTGCTGTTAGTAACTGCACCAACAATATCTGAAGTGCAGGTCAAGATGTCACCCATGTTTATCTTAACCATGTCTGCCAATAGTGTCTCCAAAGCATCTTCAAATTCTGCTCCTTTTATGACCGTTTTTTGCTTTTGTTCTCTTAGGGCTTCTTCAATTCCAATGGTCTTTCCAAGGCGGTTCAATTCATCTGTTATTAGATTTTTCAATTGATTAATGGGAGTCCCTTCTTTCATTGGGTCAAAAAGCTCTTTCACTATTAATCCATCTTTTCCGAAGTATTTCTCAATCATCTCTGAAACTGTTCCTTTCTCTCCGAAGTGGGTGACCATCAAAGAATCAACTTTCCCATTTTCTCCAAAAATGTCAGTAAACTTTTGTGAAAGCTCATCAGATGTTTCTTTGAGAATTTCAGCGAACTTGCTATTCAAGTTGTTGAATCTTTTCTCTATATAGTCGACTCTTTCAGTGGTTCCTATGGTTTTAAGCGCCACAACGCCCACTTTAAGAGAAGAAACAAATCGATTTTCAATGTTTTCTGGCTTAACATCTTTAAAATATCCTACAATTTCTTCATCATCTATTCCAAAATCGGAAACAAGAAGTTTTCCATCTTTAATCAAGATACGAGGTGTCAATCTTGCACCCTAAGAGAGCCTCTGTATTGTCTTTTATATAAAACTATTAGAGTTATAATCAGTATTTTCCCTCACCTACGAAAATTAAACCGAGCAAATTTAAGGAAGATGGTCGTCATCAATATTGCCACGGTTTAACCTATTGAAATGGCGTTTGACAGTTTTAAACGACAGTTTAAACCTAACCCCCCGCACCACCCACAATTAAGCTTGTTTTATGGCTGTTTTGGCGAAAACATAGTGACACATGGCGTTACACGTGTCACCGCACAAAGGGGTTGCAAATCAATAGTGCGCGTGCGCACCCTTTGACCTTGTTATTTTAGTTATTGAATTTCCTTTGCGACTTCTTGGTCTCTATCGTGTACCATCTCTGCTGCCAGTTGAAGCCCCAGCATCCGTATAAGCCGTCAACAAAACTTCTCCGTATCAAATTGGCGAATCTGCATGGGGGGCCATTGCAAAACTCGTTGTGACACCATAACCCACGCACGTAGAGACATGCTTTTCCTTGGGAGTCTGAGAATGCATAGTCCCTTAATTTGATGCGACTTACGGAGACGTATTCCTCAAATTTCGTTTCGCCATCGATATTGGGTCCATGAAAGGGAGGACTCTTATAGGGGTTTATGGCGTCAAGCTTCCGAATGAGTTCTCCAATCGCTCGACGAGCTTCTTTCTCGCTTTTGGCACCCACGCAGACCAGTCTTCCAGTGGAAAATATGAGGAACACCACTTTTGGGTCTTCCATTCGATAGATGAGGGCAGGGAACTGATCGGGTTCGTACATTGTACTTTGCAGCTCGGACACCGATTCGAGGTCAACGCTTCGCCCAAGGTTTGCTGAAGCAACGATGTTGTCTACCTTTACCCTTGACCTTTTAGGAGTGATTATGCCTCCCTTGCTTAGTTCTCCAACTACAGTCTCAACAGCCCTTCTCGCCTCGTTTTCTGATCTTCCGCCAGTGCAGATCATCTTGCCTGAACCAAAGATTAAGGTGGCGGTCTTCGGCTTCTTCAGTCTAAAGACAAGTCCAGGAAATCGTTCAGAGGGGAATTCGGCGCTTGGGAAACCTTTGGCCACGGCATCCAAGTTTACTCTCTGCCCTAGCGTTACAGAGGCAACCACGTTTACAACCTTAACCGCTGCTTCCACTTTCTCTGTTTCAGACACTTGTCCTCAGAACCATACAATTAATCATTTTATACAAAACACGAGTAGTAGGTGCATTTTAACGTTTCGCTAAATTGCAAATTTCACACTTCGAATGACGGAATATTAACGTTTTTGTGTTTAAAGAGAAAGAGGCAGAAGCCAACGCTACCAAGTGAAGCACATCTTAACTGCTTGTAACCGTCACTTTCTCTGTTTTGGCAGCCCATGGAATCGCCTGTAAATTCTCTGAAAGCTCCTCAAAAATCTCTCTTTCAATCTCTTTGTTCACCCTTTCATCGCTTTCCCTGACAAGCGAAACCTCAATCACCGCCTTCTTGGCCATGCTCATTACACCTCCTCTCTAAACCGCGCTAACGAAGGTGAAACACTTTTCCCGCTAAATATAAGGTTATATAGAGAACTTTTCTATAGAAGATTCTTCTATTCAGTTTACCCCAAATCCTATTCGTGAAGAGATTTCCTCTACGAGTATGATGGTTTTGTGGCTTAACTCTTTGTTTACAGGGCTTCCTTCATGAGACTGTGACATATCTTGCAAGCCTCTATGACATGAAGACCCTTCTCGGTTGTCTTCCAGGTACCCGACTCCTCAGTTATGAAATCTGCCATTTTTAAAGCGTTTAGATATCGCTCGAGCTGAGAGTAACTCAGTCTGGCTTCGTACATTATCCTTGTCTTCTTAGTCCCATTCTTAGCGAGTCTCAGAACGTCCATAATTATATCGTGTCCCACTCTTCTTCTGCGAGAAGGAAAACGAGGCATTTTAACCCACCCACCACACAACCTATATTGCTAAAACTAATAAGATTATAGCTTAAAGTTGTTCATAATCTGAACAATCATTCGCCTTAACAACCCGTGAATCCACTAATTAATACTGTTTTCGGATAGCTGCTTTTCAAAACAAAAAGGCGTAGGCGGGCATAATTTTTGAAAAATGTTATATATTTTTGAAACAGATACGATGTTTGTGATCTGTATGTGGAGGAAAGCCGTCTTAAAGGCAGGACTGCTTGTTGTGATGGTGGCACTCTGTGTACGTCTTCCAATTGTGCAGGCGGCAGGCGAGAACTGGACAAGCCCGACAACAGCGAATCTCTATTCGGTGTTTATGCTTAGCGCTGATGACGGTTGGGCAGTAGGCCAAGATGGAACGATAATCCACTGGAACGGAACCGACTGGAGCAACGTGACAAGCCCAACACAATATGACCTCGGTTCGGTGTTTATGCTTAGCGCTGATGAGGGTTGGGCGGTAGGACTCGATATAATTCACTGGGATGGGACCAGCTGGAGCACCGTGACAAGTCCAACAACATCATGGCTCTATTCGGTGTTTATGCTTAGCGCTAGTGACGGTTGGGCGGTGGGCGAAGATGGGACGATAATCCACTGGGATGGGACCAGCTGGAGCATTGTGACAAGCCCGCCAACAGAGATTATCTGCTCAGTGCACATGGTCAGTGCTAACAATGTTTGGGCCGTAGGCTATTTTGGAACCATACTCTATTGGGATGGGACCAGCTGGAGCACCGTGACAAGTCCGACAGTAGCTGATCTCTATTCGGTGGATATGCTTAGCGCTAGTGATGGTTGGGCGGTGGGTTCTGTTGGAACAATAATTCGTTGGGATGGAAACGACTGGAGCATCGTGTCAAGCCCGACATTGATGGAGCTTTATTCAGTTGATATGGTCACCTCTAGTGATGGGTGGATAGTGGGCTTTCTTGGAACGATTACTCGTTGGAACGGAGCCTCATGGAGTAACGCGACAAGTCCGGCAATGTGGGATCTCTGGTCAGTAGATATGATTAGTGCTAGTGATGGTTGGGCGGTGGGCTCTTATGGAACGATAATCCGGTGGACAGGAACCGCATGGATACCGGAATTTCCCGCAACCATACTCATGCCACTCATATTATGCCTAACATTAGTGGCGGTCATCCTAGCAAAACAGTGTCAAAAACGCACAAAACCCCCGTAACCAAGCAAAACCCAGTTATAGCGCCATAACATTCGCAAGTCCCCCTTTTCTCTAAAGTCGAAAACAGAGTCTCAAAATCAACCACGTAGACCCTTGAGATGGTTGTCGGTGGAGAAGGAAAGCTCACTTCTTTTATGTTTTGGAGCCGTGCGAATCCATTCTGGAACTAGTGCCTTTGGAACGGAATCGGCCCGTGGGATATACGGTTTGATGTCAACTATTGGTGAACCTTCCAAAGCATCAAGGTCCTTCACTGTTAAAACGCATTCTTCAGCTTTCAACAGCTCTACTACGCATAAACCTATTGGGTTTGGGCGGGACGGACTTCTGGAAGCAAAAACTCCTGTCTCAACGTTCACCGCGTGCCTTCTCGGGAAAACCAGCAGGGTTCGCCTTTCCTCTTCATTGTCGCGTAAATGAATCCAGTATAGGATAATCAGGTGAGAAAAGCCTTCTATACCCTTCAGCCCAGCGCAGAATTCTGGAAAAACGCGCACTTTAGCTTCTTGTTCCCCAGCTTTTTCAACAACTCCGATGAAGCGCATTTCACCCTTGCCGCCCATGGTCCAGCATCCTCAACCTTCTGCTTTTGTGTCAACTTCATCTTCTCTGCCCTTTAAGAAAGCCTCAACCTTCTTGACGATTTCCATAAAAGCTTTTGACGCTGGAGAATCTGCGTGCTCAACAATGAACGGCGTGCCCTTGTCAGAGGCTTCTGAGATTTTCTGGTCTATTGGTATACCTCCAAGAAACGGAACATCCAACTCCTCAGCCATTTTCTTTCCTCCACCAGACTGAAAAATGTCAACTTTAGCCCCACAATTCGGACAGACAAACCCGCTCATATTTTCTATGACCCCTATAATGGGCATTCCAAGCCTCCTCGCAAACACAACAGCCTTCCTAACAACCATCTGCGAAACCTCAGAAGGAATAGTCACAATTATGACGCCGTCCATTTCCGGCAAAAGCTGAGCGACACTCAACGACTCGTCGCCTGTTCCCGGCGGCAAATCAATAAATAAAATGTCCAAGTCTCCCCAAACGATGTCCGACAAAAACTGTCGTATCGCAGTCATTTTTAACGGACCTCGCCAAATAACCGGAGCGTTTTCATCCGGTAACAGAAAATCCATGGAAACGACTTTGATTGCCAATGGACCCAAAACTGGAAAAGCCCCGGGCGGCCCCGCTTGAAGTCTCTGGCCTGTTAATCCCAGAATTTTTGGTACGCTTGGGCCATGTACGTCTGCATCTAAAATGCCCACACGGTTAACGTGTCCATGCATGGCAAAAGCCACTGCCAGGTTCACGGTTAGCGTGCTCTTGCCAACGCCGCCTTTACCGCTTATCACAGCTATCTTATGCCTAATTTTGTTCATTTTAGCCCTCAGTTTCTGTTCTTGCTCCAGCATTTGTTTTCTTCTCTCTTCAATTATGTGCGTATTATTCATCGCGCTCATGAGAACACCTGAACGCTATCTGATGTTTTAAGAAGGTTCGACACTGAACAGCACTAAATAGTTTTTGTTCTGCTAGGTCAAATTAACAGCATTCATCTGAAATAGGCGTTAACTCTACAAAATGCAATGTTGATTTGTAATTCTGTTTCTAAATTCATAAGTGTTTTAATGTTTTAGAGTTAAGCCATTTGTTTGCAGGGTGGAACTACCTTGAAAGAACAAATCCTTCAGGCTTGCAAAGAATTAATTGACGACGCAAAAGTGGGCTGCGCCGACCTCGTTTTTAAAGAAGTGTGCCTTGAAATTTTGTCAAGAGCACGCCACATCCTAACAGAAAGACAGTTTAAACAGCTAGTTGCCTATGCTGCCGTTAAAATGAAAGAAAGGATTCCTTTTGAGCTACAGCAAGAATTAATGGCACGCAGGTGAAACGTAAAACCCCAAACCAAATCTCATACTGTTAAGGCAATAATCCTCCGGAGTAATGCAACACCTCCAAGGCAATTCCACCCTGCATCGTTTACTTTTTATAGGGAACATTGTTACTCAGCCAAGCTTATAGCCTATCCTCCGCAGTAACTCCTTTCTTGCCCTCGTGTCCTTTTCGGTTTCTATGCCCTTACTCTTCAATCCGTCGATTACGCCGGCGATTCCTCTGCCTTGCTCGGTTTCTACGATGACAACTTCTAAAAGATTTGCAGTGGCGGCGTAAATTGTGCAAACTTCCGGCACTTTTTTAACTTTGTCTAAAACGTTTATGGGGTAAGCGTTCTTTATGAAGATTATGAAGCTGTGGCCGCAAGCAATTTCATAGGCTTTCCTTGCTGCCAGTTGCCTCAGTTCCTCATCATTTCCTTCATGTCTTACTAGGCATGGACCTGAGCTTTCGCAGAAGCCTATTCCGAACTTTATGTTTGGAACAGCGTTGACTAAAGCCTCGTACAAGTCTTCAACTGTTTTGATGAAGTGTGACATGCCCAAAATTACATTGCAGTCTTCTGGCACTTCAATCTTAACAGTTTTAATTTCCAGCATCGCCATCTCTCTGTGTTGTTTTTTGTACGATTTAGTTTAAAGCTTAAACGGTGCTTTCAGACTTTTGTTTTTACGACTTTTATGGCGAAAAGCATCGTGCCCAACACCACTACTATTGATGAGGCGTAGAAGGAGTTCACGTAGGCTGTGTATTTTGGCAATCCGAACCCTTCAACTTGAACATCTGCAAGTGGCCCACCAATCAAAAATCCCGCTGGTCCCCAACTTAGAGCCATAACGGTGTTATATCTACTAAACAGCCGCCCTCTTTTACTCTCTGGAATTATATCCCCCGCGAAGGCGAAGCCAACCGTATAAATAGTCCAAAATGCCACACCGTTTAATCCATAGACCAAAGCCATCAAGGGAACATTCAATGCCACACTATAAAGCAAAGGCGTGATTATAGCTAAGCCTAATCCCAAAAGAATCACTCTGCTTCTTCCAATTTTGTCCGCTAGCCCTCCCGAGGCTATGCTTGCGAGCATACCGCCTATTGTCCAAGCGCTCAGTATAAGGCTCATTTCAGGGTCGCTTGCGTTTAATCCCTCTGGGGTCTCTTTTATAAAAAGAAGAAAAATCTGGTTAATTGAAGCCGCACCTAAAACTATTACCATGAGGGATGCTAGGAACCATTTGTAGAATCCTTCATTTTCGCCATCAAGTTTACCTTCACGTTTTTCTCTCACTTCTATGGTTGGCTGTTTTTGAGTGGGGGCTCTTGTCTTTTCATGTCTAGAAATCAAAGTCATTATTGTTGCGCCGATGAACAGCAAAATGGTCACTATGTAAAATATTGTTCCGTTCCTGAAGCCTTCACCATCATGGTAGAGATATCCCGCGAATAGTATACCGACCAATCTGCCTAAAGAGGCAACAAAGTTTAGTGTGCCCACCACTCTTCCGCGTATTTGCGGAGTCGTTACGTCAGTTAGCAGCGCCGCCCATCCAACATCTGACATGGACCAAAAGAACTCTAGAATTGATAAACCGAAGATTATCGCTAAGCCTGCAGTGAAGTTGCTTCCAGTGCTAATTAAGGACTTATGAATGAGAAACACCATTATGTAAGCGAATCCTGCGATTGTTTCGCCTATTATTATAAGTTTTGCCCTTAGTTTGTAGCGGTCGCTTATTCTCCCCCATAACAAGTTTTGGCCTAGGGCAGAAGCTAACATGTTAAGCGTTCCAAGGGCGGCTGTTAACGTAGCTTTTGGCATGAGCATAAAAAGATAGTTTATCATAAAAGTGTAGAATACACCCCTTCGAACAAACGTCAGAAACTGAAAAACGCCTAAGCTAAAGAACACATTTAAGAAAGACGTAACTTTTGAAGTCCCTACATTGGCATTTTTCACTGGAAAGAGTCGCCTCGGCTTCATCTTTGACTTGAATCGCATTTAAAGTGCATGTTATGGGTTAATAAAAAACGGGTAAAGCTTGTTATACCAGGAATTTGCCGTTCTTGTAGAATAGTTTGCCGTCCGCGTAGACTTCTCCATCTTTTTTCATGTCTTTAAGGATGTCCCAGTGGATTGCTGACTTGTTTAAGCCCCCTGATTCTGGATAAGCGCTTCCAATGGCCAGGTGTATTGTCCCGCCCATTTTTTCGTCGAAAAGCATGTTTTTCGTGAATTTTGTTATGGCGTAGTTGGTGCCGATTGCTGCCTCTCCGATGCGGTCCGCACCCTCAATTTTTAACAATTGCTGTAACAGTTCGTCGCCTTTTGCTGCTGAGGCCTTCACGACTTTGCCGTCTTTAAATGTAAGGGTTATGTCCTCAACTTCTCTGCCAGAAACTATTCCAGGAAACGTGAATCTTATAGTGCCATTCGCTGAGTTTTCAATGGGTGCCGTGAAAACCTCACCGTCTGGCATGTTCTCTTTTCCGCCGCAGTTTATCCACTTTCTGCCCTTAACGTTGAAGGTTAGGTCGGTGTCTTCGCCCACTACGTGAATTTCGCTTGTTTTATTCAAGAATTCGCAGATCTTCTCTTGTTGCTGGTGGATCTTCCTCCACTCTGCGATTGGATCTTCCTTGTCAGCGAGGCAACTGCCATAGACGAAGTCTTCGTATTCTGTGAGAGACATGGCGGCTTCTTGCGCTTGGGCGTTTATGGGATATGGCAAGACTGTCCATTTGAGTTTTCCTTCGGCAGCGCGTTTAAGGAAGATTTCCATAAGCTCCCTTCCGGAAGCTGCACGCACTTTTATTCTAGCTGGATCAACGTTTGTTAATCGTTTCGGGTTTGGTTCGCAGTACACGCGTATAGCTACGTCTATGTTTTCGGCAACGAACTTTTCGAAGGGTGAGACGAATTTTAGCTGGTGCTCTTTCGCGTACTTGTAAAAAGTGTATTCAACGTCAAGGTTTGCGATGATTAGCGGATATGCATCGCTTAACAGGCATTCTCTGTACATCTCGTTAATTAGGGGAAAAGTTAACTCGCTCCCTTGTATAAGCACATTTTCATTGGGTTTCAAGTCGACACTGTAGTGAACGCAAAGTTTTGCAAGTTTCTCAATTCTCGGGTCAACCATTTAATCACCACTTAAAGTACTTCTAAGAAAAAGGAATTAACGTAAAAAGCTTGTGTTTGAGACCTGTTTTTGATGATGGAAGCTTCAGCCGGAGCTTTTATTTAAAGATCAACCATTTTTATCTAGGGAAAAGAGGTGGCTACAACAATGCCTCATTCCTTAGCGATAAGCTTTAATGTTCAAAGGGCATTAGAATTCATGAAGCAAAATGACAGACGAAAGCTATTTGAAGGGCGAAGGCCTCGCTAACGAGTTTATTGGCATTTTCAAATTTTCAGGCAGCGAAGTAGTACATATACTAGTTCTTACGGTTTTGCTTATACTTTTTACCACCTTTGTATCTTATAGCATAGAGAGAGTTAGCACTTCCTCTTCAACTTACCCAATAGCAATCGAACATTACGGTTTTCCATTCGACAGTTTAAAAAAGATTAATACCTATCACCCGGCAACAAGAGTCTGGAAAGGACAAATCGAGTTTATTGGCATCGTAGAATCAACTGTTGAGTTTGAACCGTTGGGATTTGCTCTTGATCTCCTGGTTTATGTCTCGCTTTCGTTAGTTATTGTTAAAGCTGTCTCAAAATTAAAGGAAAAAATATACTATAGTAGATATCCTGATTAATCATCTGTGAAGGACAACTGAGCCTTATCAAATCAAAAGAAACGATTTTAGCGAACTCGACCTTTACTGGGGGTATAAAAGTAATACAGAAAACCTTAATTTGAGTGTTCTTGATGAAACAAGACCAGAGGACAAACGGGCCGGTAGTTCAGTTTGGTATGAACGCCTGACTTGCACTCAGGAGGTCGGGGGTTCAAATCCCCCCCGGTCCACTCCCAATTGGGATCAAGTTTGAATGGAACTTGAAAGAGACTTTACAATCATAAATGTAAGCGAGCCAAGTTGAAGCAGCAGGGGCGCGACTCTCCAGCGTCGGGCAATAAACATTTTCCAATTCAAACAGCATCATCTCCTTTTAGATTTGTATGGAAATAAGCTTTATTTTCGACAAAAATAAAACTTATATGTAATCTCTTCTAAATTAACTTCTATGACAGCTAAATCTCGCGTTGAACAAAAAATCCTGCAGTGTATAGAGGATGGCTTACAACCTTTGGAGGCTGGGGGTCAGCATCTTATCTACCATTATCTCGAAAATCACTTTGGATTAAAGCGGGAGGACATCCCAAAAAAGCCCGAAATGTTCTGCAAAGGCTTGGCATTGATATTCGGAGAAAAAGGAGCTGACATAATTGAGAAGTGGATCGTTGAAAAATTGAGGAGGAGTTTTAACTTGAAACATCCATCTAAGATAACTTTTGTCGAAGCCGTCAAAATGGTCAAGACGAGGCAGAAGTGTCTAGATGGTCTTCTCTAGTTAGAGAAGCAAGGTGACCCGATGAAGAAACAACCATTTCTTTTGTATCAAAGCTGTCTCCTTTCTCTCTCGATTCGTGGTTGTTTCTGAGGTCACAAAACTCAGTATAAATTAATGGGACAGCATCGACAAACATCAATTGTTGTTGTGGCATAGGTGAAGCAACCCTTTTGAGGCTTCTATTGCAGTTTAGTCGAAGTTTCTTTCTTGTGTCGCAAATAGACTTTTTTAACGGCTTCTGGGAAGCTTTCTCCATGTCTTATGTGGGCCATTATTTCACCTTCGAGGAGCTGGGTTCCAGTTAAGACCCCCCAATGAGTTATGTAGCGTGACAAAAGTTCATTGTAAATTTCTTCAATATCCATGTCTCCTATGCTAGCAAGTTCAGCTTTCCTCTTTCTTTCCTCCTCCCATATCTCGGCAATCGTCGTTTCCACTGGTGTTTCTGACCATTTTGAGATTCCGTAGATTATTGTAATAATTGCTATGGATGCAAGGAATATTCCTAACCATAAGAGGAACAAAGAGACAAATATTCCGTATACCAAAAAACCTGCACCTCCATAAATGATTTTATTGGCTTTTTCATGGTACCTTTGTCTTAGGCAGTCTGGACACAAATGGAGAGTAGCTCGCTCTTTCTGGGTGTCAAGGTTGTAGATATAAAGGCATTCATCGCAGAAGCTTTTTCGGCAGTCATTACAAATTCCAATAGCCATTTTATTATGATGGTTGGGGCACTGGGGGATTCCGCGGCCGATTGTTGGAGGGACTATGAATGTTGCTGTACAATATTGACATTTTAGCTGCATGACGTTGGGTGGGATAAATTCTTTGTAGGGAGCCCCGCAAAACGGACACGACACTGCCTTTGGTTTTTTCTCCGTCAACTTTTATCAAGTGATTTAATAATGTTTTTAGTTAGTTATGCTTTACTCAGAACGAAAAATAAACGCAACAAAAGTGACCGTAAGAAGTGTCATACATTATTTCGTTAAAGTTATAAATTGATTGAATCATCTTTCTTAACACTGAGAGGAGAGGGGATGTTTGATGAGAAAACAGTTTTTTGCAATGTTGTTGACGCTGTTAGTTGTAGTTGCATCAACGTCAGCATTTTGTGGACAAGGAGTTTGTGGACTTTTAACCTCGTCATCGAGGCTTCAGGGCGGAAGTTTAGATGATCCATATGAAGAGTGGGTTGTTGAGCTCGTTAATGGTACGAGGGCATACAACTACGATTTGGAGTTGGAAAACATCGCCCTTGCGCGTCCTGACTTTCGTTCAGCGGGGTCCATCGGCGCGAACGAAACCGCGAACTGGATTAAAGCGCAGTTTGAGAGCTTTGGGCTGGAGGCTTGGCTTGAGCCTTTTGAATTCACAAACTGGACCCTGTTAGGCGAGCCTTCCCTCATCATTGATGAGGATGGAGATCAAGGCACCATTGACGATCAGGTTGTGATTGACTCGTTTCAATGCGAACATTATAGCTGGCCAACTCCGGAAGAGGGAGTTTTTGAGGATCTTGTGATTTTGCCGTTGCCTCCAGCCGCTGACCATACTGAAATAGGAAAAACCCCCATAGACACGACTGCGTGGGATTTGGTGAACACCGCTGGAAAAATTCTGCTAATTGGTAGAGAAGTGCGTATGCACCCTATTTGGGCGGTACCATTCGTGAATAAGTTGAATGTGCAGCCTCCAGCAGCAGTTGTTTTTACATGGTGGTATGATTGGATGAATTTTACTCCTCCCTTGTATGCTTCAGCTGGCGGTCGCCCATTGGGCTATTATGGTCCCTACTTTTGGGATTTAGAAATTCCAGTAGGCTTTGTGGATTATAAAGATGGCTTATGGGTTAGAAACGAAGAAAATGCAAATGAAAGTGTATCCGCTAACGTCACTATTAGTGCGGTCATTAACACCAGCGGAACTCACTGCAATGTTGTTGGAAGAATTATGGGATACGAGAATCCAGAGAAAATGGTGATAATTTCGGGCCATTACGACACGGTCATGTGCAGCGGATTTTGTGACAACGGCGCTGGCACCGCTGGGGTCATAGAACTAGCCAAAGTTGTTGATGAAGCAATCGAGAGGGGATTCTATCAACCCAAGTATACACTCCTCTTCGTAGCGTTTACGGGTGAAGAACTCTACCTAGTGGGTTCGGCAAACTATGTGAAACAGCATAAAAGCGAGATGGCAAATATCACCGCCGTCATCAATTTAGACTGCATCGGAAGCGACGACTTGTATGTTTCGAATACACCCGGCAGTAACCTAAACCAGACGATAATTGAGGCTGCTCAAGATCTGGGCATCAGCATCGCCACAGAGCCACCGGGCGGTTCAGACCATGAATCATTCCTGTATCCTTCAGATATTAACTACATGGTTCTCATGAACTGGGGAGTTGACTTGGGCATTTCTGACGCCACACCCGTAGCATCCAGTGCAATGCTCGACTCTTACCCACTCCTATACAACGACCTATGGTACAGGGGAACTCCCGGCTGGATTCACACCGCGTATGACAACTCAACTTCTACTGAAACGCTCAGCTGGGTCGAAGTGGATGATCTTGAAAATCACATCAAGGTTGCTGCGCTCGCCATAATGCGTGTCTCACCCAACCTTATTCCAGAATTCCCACCAAGCATCGCCCTGGCATTGCTAATGGCGATTACCCTCTTCATATGCTTCTTGGCAAGAAAAAAGATTCATCTACCGAAACTCGAAAGTTAACAAGGCCCAGTCTTATGCTTGATTTAACCAATTTGTAGTCGTCTTCGAAGAGAACACGCTTTGCTGCGTAAACAACTTTTACTGACTTTGGAGTTTGAATCTGACGATTGCCGCTATTCCGCCGAAGGAGTTCTTAAGCATCTGCCCCTCTTCTGTTTCGACAGATATTATCTCCACATCCGTGTTTGTATACTCTGCCAGCTGGGCGAAATTCTCTATCAACTCTTGCGTCTCGGATACGCCTAAGGCTGGAACTTTGCATTTTGGACAAGGCTTTCCCGAAAGGCTCTGTTCAAAACCTGTCAGCGTTTGACTTTTTATGGTGTGTTGTTCTTCGTAGCTACAAGCATTACATTTTACTGTAGCTCTTATGATGTCCAGTCCCTCAGAAAGCAGCAACGTTCTAACAGCACCGGCTTCTAAAGCCCTTCGTACTTCTTCTTCGCCGTACGTTGCCATCCCAGTGTCATGGCCTATTTCGTAGAGAAACTGCTGCACTATCTGTTTTTCTTCTATGTAACGTATTTTCCGCATTATTTCCGGGGCCTTATCAACTACTTCCTTCACACCTTGCTCATCCACGTAAGCCGTGTCGATTACGTCAATAACCTTCTCCTTCAGCATGTAATTCAAGTGGTCACCCTTTTCAAAGTCGTACTTTGTTGGGCCTGGACCAGCAATTATCAAACCCTTAAAGTTTTCAATTGGCAAAAACGCCTTGTTAGCGTGTTCGCCCACCCGCCTGAAATACTCCTGAAGCCTCATCTCCCTCAGTCTTTCAAATCTTCTGGCTGACTGGCCTCCAGCACGGGTTTTCCCCGGTACGCCAGAGCTCACTTCTCTAACTATTTCGAGTCTTCTACCCTGAAGAGTGGCAAGCGTGGATGCCGAAGCGTCTATGAGAAGTATGCCATAAGTCTCCTTCTCCCTCAAGAGCTCTTGCAAATGCTCTGTGTGGAACCTTGAGTCGCACCTGTAAAGGTATATGTTTATCGGTTCTGGGGGAACAATCACGTAGGTTTCCATTCTCTCGCTTCCAGCGCCATTCTGTGGGATTGCGCCGCAAAATATCACAAGCCCGTTTTCTGGGGCCTCTTTGAAGAGCTTGAGGCGTTGCTGAACCTTCACGATGGCCTCTTGGACGTTTTTGCGGGTGGTTGTGGACTTTATGTTTGAGGCTGTGCCGTACTCGTCCCTGAGCATATTCATGACCTCGCTTATCTGTTTTCCAGGCGGAACATAGAGCGAAATGAGCTCTGTTCCGCGTCCCTCTTTGCTGCCTAGCGTACTCAGTGTCTTTTTAAGCCTGAATAACTCCAGCGAGGTTCTTTTTTTGCTGCTCAACTGTTTTCACTAACTTTGCCTTAGCCGTAAAGCTACACTGCAGGGCATTAAATAAGAGTTTAGGAACAAAGATTAGGTTATTTCTAGAACTTCTTTTAAAAAGGCCTTATATGGACCCAGTTTTCCGCCGTAGTTGCCAGCTGAAATTTTCATAACACCCGGTACGCCTGCAGCAGCCTTTATTCCTTCACCCATAGCCCTTTTGACCGCTTCAACGGTCAGGCCGTTGATAACAATCTCATAAACACAATTCACGTTCCCCGGCACCTGCGAATCCTGTACAAGGGTCTTCAATCCCGGGCAAAAGGGATGGTTTGTAGAAGCTTTAAGCTTATACTTTAAGGAGCCAGTCTTCGAGCCGGAGCGGCAAACTCCGCCTGGAAACGGCAAAATAACCTCGCTTGTTTTGGTTTTTATGGCTTTCACAGCTTCTTCAGCAGCCCTAAGCCCTGAAGGTTTGTCTTTGGCTAGGATGAGGAGCATTCCACCAGCTATGGCTTCAGCTGCGCCGAAGGTATCTTCAACGATGAATTCGCCCTCCATTACGGGGATTCTCCAAACCTTTCTGTTTCCGACCAAGCCTTTCCTCTGGAATCCATCGCCAAACAGTCTTATGCTTCTGCCAACCTTCAGTTTTCTTTTGGCGTGTGGCATTGCGTCAAAAGCTGAGGCTGTTGGGCATGTCATTATGCATTGTCCTATGCGCAGTATCATCTGATTTTTCAAGTCGAACCTGTTATAATTATGTATTTGGATTAATGTGCCTACGCGGTTGTCTGGAGTTCTGTCTGCGGGCACCATGCCTTCTATGCCGGCTTCTGCTGGAGACATTATTATACTTGTTGCTAAGCC
>Ga0315310_10000295_pt1 | contig 32096 bp, 47 predicted proteins | sample TDP5_MG_FD_203630 | JGI IMG/M metagenome (GOLD analysis project Ga0315310, IMG submission 203630) | Freshwater sediment microbial communities from Lake Towuti, South Sulawesi, Indonesia - TDP5 | ecosystem: Environmental > Aquatic > Freshwater > Lake > Sediment | place: Indonesia: South Sulawesi...
CTATTATCACCCATTGTGATTCCCCTGACGCTTTTTCTCATCTGGGCTTTTTACCCCAGAAACCCTGATTCACAGCACAGGCAATAAGATTCATCATTCGCTCTTCATACCACAAAATACCAGCATAAGTTTGCATAAATTCCCGGTCATCAGCCGGGACTGGAAGATGATAGATGCGCAAAAGGAATTCAGCCTGCAAGTAGAGATTTTTCTCCAGGGCATTTTTGAATTCCTTTAAATCTTTTGCACCATGGTCACCACTGAGCCGAAAAAATCGGTGAGCCTTGGACCGACTTTGGTCGGCAGAGTCGGGTCCTGTTCAATAAAACGGATAATATCTTCACGAGTCGGACTGACCGCAGTATCGATGACTACGATACTCAGGGCATCATAAGGACTTTCCAGAAGTTTATCATAGTATCGTTTGTATTCAACACGGCTGGGCTTGCGAAAATAGAATTTCTGGTCGCCGTATTCAATTTCATAGAGCTCACCATATTTTTGTTTGAGCTCGGCAAGTTTGGCGTCGTCCATAATTACCTCCTGGACAGGGATAAACCCTGTCCCTACATTTTGACAGCACAAGTGCTGTCAATCCAAAATTAGCGGACGATATCCGTAGCAAGAAAAGTCAACTTAACTGTCAGTTCTTTGTCGTTCTGGGCAAAACCTTCGTCCACATCCGTGATGACTACATCCTTGATAACATGAACCTTGGTCGGTGAAAATTCCTGGACAACATATTCCCGGGGTGGATCGCCTTCGGTCTTTTTGACCTTGTCGGCAAACGCCACTACAATCTGGAACGGCGCATAATCATAGATTTTGCGTCCGAGCACCGAAGCCGGCGATTCAAATTTCCTATATTCTTCCATAATCAGAGTCATATCGCCTTCGGCACTATAATTGCCAAAACCAACACCGTAAGGCTTTGCGCCTTGCGAATATTGCATTTCGGCTTCACGTTTGTCCCGGTAACTGATTTCCTTGACATCGGCGACCGGCAGACCATTCAGATATATTTTCACATCAGACCAATCATGTTCTTTGCCGTTAATAAGCATAATTCCTCCTTACTACACACTGGCAACGGTGCCAGTTTTGAGCTGGAATTGAGCAACAAGTTTTTTCTTGGTCGGGGTCGGGATAATTTCAATTGTCACATGTACAATACCATTGGTCCAGATGTTTGCATCAGGCGTGAGTATGAGTGTCAAGGACATGATGTAGCCCTCATCCTTCATTGCGACGAGCGGACGCTCCAGGTCGAGCTTATAGGCGATCATGTCCTCCTTCGCCACGCCGGGCGAATTGACGTAGGGCATGTTCGCGGCCTGCACGCCGAGAATCGCGGCGTCCATGATCCGGCGGTTGCGGATGCAGAAATAATCGGACGTTGCCGCCGCCATCATCCAGTCGTCGGTTGGTACCCTGCCGTAGCCGGGCCAGTGCCGGACCGTAATGAAGCGCGCGTCGTTGAGCTGGGCGATCCTGCCCAGGTCCATCTGATCGTCGTCGGAATTATACGGCTCGATGCCGACGCAATTGGGCACGATCATCTCGCGGACCCAGCCGATTGACCAGTGGAGTTTTGCCTTGGCGACCAAGCCCAAAAGGCAGCCGCCGCCGGCGCGGACGTAAAGATTCCCGCGCGTATCGGTGAGACGGCCGTAAAATGCGTTAACCGCGAGCTTCGAATGACGATATAATTCTGAGGATGAGACAAGATCGGCAATCCAGATGTCGATGTCCGTGTAACTGGGCGCCTCGGAATTCATCATCAACCAGATCGGACGCTGCTCGCTGGTCCATATCGCGTCCGCCTTGGACCCGAGAATCGCCCAGAATGTCTCGTCGCCGGACACGGCGATATAGATAAACGGCAGGCCGATGCCGTTGGCGTCCTTGTATGCGCAGAGCACGTCCAGCGCCTCACCGAGATCGGTCGTGTTCATCTTTTTTTCCGTGTTGGCGAGGGTCCAGACGTCGCCGGCGATCCATGACAGTTTCGGCTCCACCATGGCGTCGGTGAATTCGATGTACGTGCCGTCCTCGAGATTGATCTCCGCCTTGGCGGGCGGACCGATCTCCGTGATGACGAACGCCTGTTCCGCTGACCAGGTAATTCCATTGTTCGAGTACTGGTATTTCGCGGTCGCGAGACTGCCGGAGACCGTGATCTTGAACTTGTGCGTGCGATCCGCCTTGACCGCGGCGACGCCGACCTGCTTGGCGGCGATCGCGGTGCCGGTACCGGTGCCGGTCTTGACCGGCGTGCCGACGAGGTCGGCGACCGAGCCGGTCTGGCGCAGCATCACGAGCTGGCGCGCGCCGCATACGAACGCGTCGAGCGCATGCTCGACCAGGCTGCCCATCTCGTATTCGTCCACCAAGGACTGGATGTCGGAAATGAGCTGGGGCGTGGTGTTGCCCGATGATGCGACACCGGTGATGCCGAAGACCGAGACGTTGACCCCGGGCAGAGCGCCCAGACCGCCGTCTTTGATGCTGGGATAAAAACCAGGGAGATCAGAAATTGGCATAGAAAACCTCCTTAAATTATTTAAGTGGCAAGTTCAAAAAATCTTTGAGCTTGCGGTTAAAATCGGATTCGGAAATTTCGGATTCAGGTTGAAGTTTGATGAAGAGACAGAAGGCATCGAGGAAATAAGATTTGGTCCCACTCTTTTTGAAAAGAGCGGATATTTTTTCTTTAGATGGGGCTGAAGATCCTGCCCCGGTTTTTTTAAATTCATCTTCTTTAAGTTCTTTTGACATCGGACTCCTTTACAATGATAGCACCAGGCGACAAGCCAGGGCATCATAAGTGGTGCGATACATCGCACCCTGATAAGAAATTTCAATTGCACCACAAATCAAATTATTTCCCTGCTCGAATGGACCATTGAGCCAGCGGGATGGACCTGGAGATTGGCGAATAAATTGAATACCATCAGTAACAAAAGGTTCATTGATGAGATTGGAGAGCTGAGCAAAATAACCGTCATCGGTAGCAAAGAGTTCTTTCTTGGTTCTTGACCAGATTGTGACCCGGAGCTTGAATTCAATTTCTTTTTCTTTATTAATGTTGACTCTGCGGGCAACTGTGGACCATGAATAGATATCATTCTGCACGACTTCGCCGCCGATTTCAAATTCAAAGGTTGTGCCATCACCGATTGGGATTTTGCCGTCAGCAGGGATAATTTGAGTCGCACCGGGTTTGCCATTGATCGCCAAATTATATTCAGGATAGGGAGGCCCACCACCGATAGTACCGCCAGTTATAATGGTGAGAACATACGAATTGTTGCCCTCGTGATTGCCGGTGATTTCATATTCCGCTGAGCCGGTGCCGGAATGGATAACATTCGTGATGTAGTATTCGGGGTAGGTATCAAAAAAGGAATTAAACAGGGTTTCTTTGTAATCAGAAATCACAATGAGACAATAGGGATTGTTTTCGATGACGTTGGCGATGACAAAGTCAAAATCGGGTTTTTCACGAACAAGTCGCTTGGATGCCTGGAACACATACTGATTCTGCGAGTTCTTGATTTGCTTGAGATAGTATTCGAGCTGGGTGAAACAGAATTCAATCATTTTGTCTTCTCTGCGAGACCCGGAAGGGTCGGCAAAATAGATGCAGACAGACTAACACAGATTCAGACGGATTCATGTTCGAAGAAGTTGGCGCAAGGCGGATTTGAACATCTGCAAGATTTTTGGTTGGCATTCGTCGAAGGTTGGTTTCCATAAGGGACGGGCCGGGATATTGGCAGCAGGGGCACCGAATTCGTGGACCTCGGCAAGATTGAGAATGTCGGTGCCGTCGGCTTCTTTGGCGACACCACGCTTGACACCGATGAAGGCGGTGAATCTTTCAATGTAGGTCGTGATGGATTGGAAATAGGTGCCGGTGGCAATGAGAATTTTTTCAGAAAGCGAACGAGAGGCTTTGCCTTTGCCCCGAAGTTTGCGTTGTAGATATGCGAGCTTGAGCGGTTCCCAGTTAAGGTCCTGGTTTTTGAGATGACCCAAAACTGTGGATTCCACATATTCGCCGGACTGGGCGATGGTTTCGCGTAGGGTGTCTTCAAGATCGTTCTGGAAGTTTTCGAGTTTGCGGGTGAGCCCGGACCAGTTGCCGTGCAGCATTATGCAGTTCCTCCATTGCCGCCGGGCGGAGGCGGAGGATCCGGCAGGCCGGACGTTTCCTCGCGCACGCCGATCTCGTAGCCGACTTTTACGCCGGCAATGACGACGGAACGGAATTTCGTGATGCGAAAAGATTTCAAGGCAATGACAAAGCGGTCCTGGCTCGCGACGTCGAGCGACTGAGCCTCGAGGTCTGTCATTCTGATCACGACGACGGCATCCAGGAGCATGTTCTCGCCCAGTTCGGTGATTTCTCGCTCCGTGAGGTCGTACTTGACCCGCGCCTGTATCGTGTAGCTCGTACCCTGTCCCGCGCCCTCGTCCCAGTCCTCATCATAAGAGCCCTCGCTGAACTTACGCAGCGTAATCGTCTGGCTTACGAGCGTTATCAGGGATTCCCATGTATCGGGAAGTTTTTCAAGTTCACTCATCGTCGTCGTTCGTTGCTTTCTCGATGTCGAAACAGGGCGGCGTCGCCGACGGGTCGCCGATAAGACGCGCCTCGATCGCCGCGAATTCCTTCTGGAGCTGGTTGATTTTTTCCTTCAGAAAAGCGATGCGCTCCTGGTATTCGCGGCGTACGTCGTCCGCCTGCTCCGTATGCAGATTTTCCTGATAGAGATCGAGCGCGGCGCGGCAGAGTTTGATCGCCGCGTACAGCCCGACATGCAGGCGCTGGAGATCCTGCTGCGGCGGCTGGGTATAACCGAGTTCGGTTTGGGATTCGCTGATGAGCCGCAGAATTATGCCGGGCCGCAGAGTTTCCAGCTTGTCCGCGGTCACGCTCAGGCGGTCGTTTATGATATCGGTGATTTCAAGTGCCATTATCGCATCTCGGATGGCGGCTACGACCCCCCAACTTCCTGTTTAAAAAGTGTTTAAAAGTGTTTAACTCTTTCCGCAGGCTATGGGAATACGGTTCTGCCACGGATCGCCTCTTATATCGCATCTAATGCGAAATCGCTACTTGCCCTTTTTGCCCTTATCCTCAGTCGAGAGGGGGGTAGTGTCTTTCGCGTCGTTCGTTACGAGCAGGAGTTCGCCGGTCGCGAGTTTCTGGCGGATGAACGGCGTCTCTATGACCTCGAAAATATCATCCGTCTTGCGGGCGTAGATGTCGGTGTTGGAGTAGAAATCGTGGAAGCCTCCGTGCGCCAGAACGATGCTTTTCTTTACCCTGATCTTGATTTTCTTCGGCTCGGTATTAGGCATGATCACTCCTTGGTCATGTAGACCTTAACCCAGGTCCGGCAGCGGTTGCCCTGTCCAGTCAACGATTTGAGGACAAGTTTGTTATATTGGGGGGCAATCGTGATGGCCCGATAATGCCATAAAGTATCGTTTACCTGGATGATCGTGTTGCCGCTTTCGTTCGCGGCGCTGTCGCTCGGTACCGCAAGGATATCAGTGAGCCCGAACGCCGTGACGTAGTACAGCCGATACTTGGTGGAATCCACCGGGTTAGTGCTTTTGATCCAGACGTGCAGCTTGGTATAGTTGGTCGTGTAGAGGTAGTCGGCGGAGGTTTTCGTGCTGTCCTTTTTCAGCGTGTCCCCGGACCAGAACGTATGGGGTCCGGGCGTATCCAGAACGTCCTGGGCGATTGCAAAACCCAGAAAAAGTATGAGTATTGGGAAGATTTTTCTCATTTTGGCTCCTTTCCTGATCCTGATCCTGATTACCAGGCGATGCGCAGGATGCGTCCCGCGGCGGTGAAGATCTTGGAGATGCCGACGACGTCGGATATCACGGTCTGCTCGAATTGCTTTTCGATGACGCGTTCCGCCTCGACCAGCTGGGCGCTGCGCTCCTTGACTTGCTCCAGATGCGACTTCTGGTCCCAGCCCAGGATCTTGTTCGCCGGCGCGGACGGGTGGAACCGCAGCACGTCGCCGAAGGGCGATATCATGTTGCCGGTTGCCTGGAAATTGAAGCCGGCGACCACGTCCTTGAACTCGGCGAGTTTCAGGATTTTCTTGACCGTCGCCGCGTCGCCGCAGAAGTGCGTCTTCTCGAATCCCTGGATCGCGAAGTCGATCTCGAAATTCGCCAGGTCGTCGTAGACGAGGACGCCGTTGTTCGCGACGTCCTGACTCGCGGCCGGATTGGAATTGCCGTCGCCGTTCACGAAGACGTTCAGCGCCCACTTGGTCATGGCGCGCTGCATCTTCAAGCCGATGATCTGTAAATGCAGGGCGAGCAGGTTGATCTGCATGCGGCGCAGGACCTCGTAGGAAGCCTTGAGCCGGCGGCCCACTTTGATGAGCCTTACCGTCTTATCCGCGAGCGTGATGGTCGTGGTCGGGAATTCGCCCAGCTCGCCGACGCGATGCAGCTCTTCCGGCTCGCTGGAATCCACCGCGGAAAACGGCGTGTATTCCGCGCTGTCTATGAACTGCGTGGTGGCGATCAGGTCATCGAGCTTGAGCTCGTTCTTGCCGAACTTGTAGCCGATGAGCACGTTGCGGTTGATAAATTCGGGGAAGAGTACCGAGGATTCGTACGTCTTGTAGAAATCCTCGACCAGCGAAACCTTTTCGTCCCGGGTGATTATCCCGTAGCGCACGAGCTGACGCTCGAACGCATCCAGGGGATAGCCAGGCTCGGATGGATCAAAATCTTCAAGCAGCTGAGTGAATGATACACCCTGCTTTTTCGCTTCGTGATACATTCCTTTTTCAAGTTTCACGAGCGAGGTTTTTTCGGGAAGTATAATCATTTTGTCTCCTTTTTAACGATCAAGGTCAAATATGACTGTAGTATTTGTGGTATCTACCTTGAGAATGTGATAATAACGATTGGTGCCAGTACCGACTTTTACACCACCGGCACCATTTGCCGCAAGCTGTCCCCAGCCAACGCTGGGCGCGGAACCGCTGTAGGCACATTCAACAATACCACGCTTTTTGACCACGCAGACTTCTTCATCTTCGGAAATGGATTCGATGATACCATAGAAATCATTACCGTCCGCAGCGAGTGCGGCGGTTTCGTTGGCGCTGATTTTGACCGGCTTGCCTTCATCCGTGCCCCGGGTGAGCGAACTTGCATACAAAGTCGGATTATCCTCAACGCCCTTGAGTGAAACGATTGGACTCATAGTTTCTCCTTTTTATTTTGCTCCGCAAAATTTTGATGCAAACAGATTATTGCGGATGCAGACAGATTATAGTTTGTGCTGAACAACGGATTTATCATTGGGTTTTTCTTGAGAAGGGACGGACTCTTTTGAGCGGCGCGGGGATTTGATTTCTTTACCACAATGAGGACAGGTGAAGAAGAGTTTTTCCAAGAGAAGAGTCTCATAGTCTTTTTTCAAAACTTCGAGATGGGCAAATGGTGCCTGGCGAATCATCAAATTCACAAAATCTTCGTTGACTTTTGCGCCGTTGAGTAAACGATAGAGGGATTCGGTTTCATTACGCAACTGTTCAAGATATTTTTTGCCGAATTCAGCATCAGGTTTGAGCGCGGCAAGTTCAATATTTGCCGTTTCTTTTTCTTTTTGCAGGAGTGCATTTGATGCCTGCAATTGTTTGATTTGTTCTTGTGGGTCCAAAGGACCTCCTTGATTCTGTTCCGCAGAATCTACGGATACATACGGATTTTGACGCGGATTCACGCGGATTGATTTTAGGCTGGCGGCGAATTTGCGTTTGGCAAAAGGGTCAGCACCCTGCCAGACCAGAGACAATTCACTAAAATTTAGAATTTCATCTACGATGACACGGACGATTTCACCACCTTTTTCCTTGCCGAGATTGTAATAGAATTCATTATCATCCATCTCCGGATGGGATTTGGACCAGAGGAAGAATGTCGTGACCGAGGCGGAATGAATTGCCGGGGGCTGAATTGAAAGACCACGAGCAACCTTGGGATTGGTGGCGATATCAATTTTCAAATCCGCATCAATACCAGGTGGCTGGGATTCTGCATCCCAGATGGAATTCTGGACCACGCCAAGCCAGTTGTGAATGCTGACACAGTGATCGGCATATACGGTTTGATTTTTTAGAAGTGGAACGGCTTTTTGTAGTACACCCTCTTTGGTGAAATCAAGGGCATAATCTCCAATATAGATTTGGGAGAGGGCACGGAAGCGAACATTCAAAAATTCATTATTGGTCTGGGGTTGAGATGTGAGAATTGCGGGCTCGGCAGGTGCTGGAGTCTGTAGCGATTTGAGTGAAGTGATGAGGCGAATCATTCCTTCGCCGGATTTGGAAAGGGAAAATTGACCGGGGATGAGCTCAAGAATATCAGCATCAGAGGCGAACTGGATTCGGGAAGTTTCTTCAGACCAATCCAGTTCAAGGTCTTTGATATGCTTGCGCAGATGACGTTCGGCTCGGGCAATGAGTTCATCCTGGGAAATGGAATCGCTGACTGGCTTGATTTGATTGCGGCGCTGCCAGGCATTGCGTAAATGGTCCATGTCAATATTGTCATTGGAATCACTGCCATCTTTCACACCATCGGAATGGTGAGGCAGATGGCGACAGTTTTTGTCTTCGGTATCGCCGCGCTGATACGCAGGTTCGATCACCGCAAAAGCGGCATCCGGCAAGTTATTAATATAGGCGGTGGTCCATTCAGCGAGTTTTTGGTTCATACACACCTCTTTTTTTTATTTGCCGGGCTGTAGCAATCGATGCCAGAACAGATTGTAAGCGAGTTGGGAGACCGTATAGGCAAGAATTAATAAAGCAGGAAGATCATTGAATGAGCCTTGTTTGGTGATAAGAATGGCAATGATTGCGGTAAGAAAACTGAGCACACCAGCAATGATGGCACGAATCTCTCTGACTTGAGTGATTTGCTTGACAATCTGACAAACCAATGGAACAACGATAATATTCATTATTGTCACCAACCACTCGGGAAATTCAAAGCCATTGCCATTGGCGGCATAGAGCACAATGCAAAAAACAAAGAACAAAAGAAAGAGAGCGAAAATTTGCTTCATGTTTCTCCTTTCATCCGCTTGAAGCGGATATAAATAAAAAGCCCCTTGGCCATCCTTCGATAAACTCAGGACGAACCAAGGGGCCTCTTGGGCCTCTTTAATTTATCGCATCAGGAAGGATGCGATTAGATTTTCAAAGAACTATTCGGTATTGACAAGACGCACTGATATTTTTGGCAGGGGCAGAGAAACACCCATTACTTTGCCCTTGACCATCAGGGCGGGAGAAATTTCCTGCACCGTAATCTGCGGATGAACCTGAATAAGATTCACCGCACCACATTTTTCGCATTTCATCGTGAATGTTGCTGAACCGAGCTCACCAATGAGCAGGGTTCGATGGCAACGGGCACAATGAATTTTCAGGTCATTCATTATTCAACCTATTATCATTATACGAAAAAAAATAAATTTGTCAAGGAGGCAGATTAATGTTGCCATATTTTGACCCATTCCTCACCGATGGTGCCGTCCCACAGAAATGCAATATTGATGAGTTCGGGACCGGCACGCTTAGTTTCAACACCGTAGTTGATGCCGCGAATATGCTTGAGATAGATTTTCGTATCGTTGCCCTTTGCCTTGTCGAGATAGATTTGGTTGGGACCGGCAATTATGGTGCCGGCAATGCTAATTGATTTTTTTGCAATTTCATCGTCTGAATGACTCTGGATTGCTTCTTTGGTGAAATAGACTTTTTTGCCGAGCGGGTTGAGAATTGAATATACGATAGTCTCCTGACTCGTATGTTTTTTGATTCCGTCCTCGGTTTTTTCCATATAGATAAAGGTGAGTTTTTTGCCGTGCTCGGAATAGTCGGCATCATAATGGCGCTCGATGTCCGGGAGTGCACCGTGCTCTTCCTCGTATTGAGTGAGCGACTGCTTGAAACGGGCACGGGAACGACCACGACAGAGCGGATGAAATGGCGGCAGACGACCATCAGCAATGAGTTCTTCCATGGAAAGACCCATTGCTTCTTGCTCGGTCGGGGCCGGGGTGAGATAGCGTGCCTGGAATTGTTCAGCTGACATTGAAAGTGCGGAATCAATGATTTTGTGTGCCGTGTCTATGGAGACAATTCGGCCATCCATTTCACGGCAGAAGCCGCAGGTGATACGGTCCAAAATTTCCATGATTTCAAGTTCGGCAATGTTGGCAGATTTCATCTGCCGAATATGGGCGAAATTACGCACACGGGAGACGCTGGTATCAATGATGCGGCGTACCTGAATGTCTTTAGAGTCAGCCCAGGCATTGCCGAAATTTTTCAGAACTTCATCAGTGGCAACAAATCCTTTTTCCAGGACTTCGTTTTTCAAAAAATCTTTGAGTTCGGTTTTGAAAGGCTCATTTTGCACATAGTCGCTGAAAAATACTTCGTCTAACTGCGACAAAAAATCTTGGGCCCGGCGATCCGGCAAATCAAGACGAGTCCTTACTGGAGGATTATCGCCCCACTGGGAGGTGTCAATAAGACGATAAAAAGAATATATGGTGGTAATATTCTTTTTGATTGCCTCGCCGAGGCCCTGTCGCCGGGCAATTTGAGGATATCTAATTTCTAAAATTGAATAAACTTTTTCGGTGAAAAGAACCGGGTCTTCGGGCAGTTCTCCGCGATTTGCCATAATTATCAATTCTTCAATGATTGATTCACGAGTCTGGTCATCAATTTTGGCGATGTCACGGAAATAAGAATTGATATAGATAAGGCGACGATTTTCGATATTCTGTTCGGATTGAATCAGATATACAGGATTAAAATTCCTATTCCTGATATAGCGATCGTTTTGGAAACGAAAACGAATTTTTAGACCCTGAAATGAATTCAGGGTGACACTTCGTGTCATTTTTGCTCCAGGGGTGGATAGCCAAGTTCTTCCCGGGCTTCATCAATACTGATAATGCCGTTGAGAAATTCGTTGCAGATTTTCTGGGACTTTAGAGTTTCTATTTCCGCATCTTCTTTGGGCTTGAGAGAGGCAGTAGGATTGAAAGTAATATTGACATCTTTTACCGGAATCCCGGCAAGATATAAATCAAGCAGATAGATTTTTTCCAGACCACGGCGCACGATGCGCTGGCAATTTTCAATTTCTTTGAGCAGTTTGGTATAAACCACACCGGCATAAGTTTCGGTCGTGGAATAGGTGCGGCCGAGCATGGCCGGGTCAGTGCCCATACCACTGGCAATCTGCTCTTCGTTGAGCTGGAACAAATCCTTGACGCCGCCAAAATTACCGGTGACATTGAAATGCTTCATTTCAAATTCGTCGTAGGTAATCATCACGCCATCACGATAGTTTTTTGTCAGGTCAGTGGCGACATTAGAGAGATAGGTCTTGAGCCGGGCGAGATATTGGTCTTCGGTTTCCTGGGGTTTGCGCGGGGGCGTGGCAAGAATGGCGTGCACCAAACCGAGTAGACCAAGTTTTTTCACAATATGCCGAATATTTTCATTCATAAAAAGTTGATTGAGCAGGGGCGAAATTGCGGCGAGGAGCGGCGGAATGGCGTAGGGCGAATTGCGTTTTTGCAAAAGTGGGGCATAATAATAGGTGAGGGGATTGAGCGCGAGATAATCCTGGGGTGAGGCACCGATTTTCTGGTAGGGTGAATATATATCCTGCTCTTTGTCGTATTTGAAAATTATTTCGTGATGCGGCACACAAACAACTTTTTGTACGCCGGATTTATCGGGCAGAATCACGGCCTCAATGCTCGGTGAACCGAAGATGGCCAGATCCCAGAGCATTTTATTGACGAGTCCGTCAGTGCCGCCGTAAGGATAGATAGTGCGGGCAAGTTCATTCAGTCGGGTTTCGGCTTTTTTCACGATTGATTCGCTGGCGGCGATAACCTCAAGCGTGTGGCCGGCATTACCGAGATTGACGATATTCCGGGCGTGCTGAGAAAAATCCGGAATAATCAGGGCAAAACGCTCGATTGCCTCGAGGATGTAGCCGGGGATGTCGGAGTCGAGGAAGGACCATTCGGTTTGAAAACGTTGGAGCATGGAGCCGGCGGATTCCTGAGAAATGCGACCGGATTCAATAACGATGGAATTTTTTTTCTGAAAGTGCAGAAAGAGATTCTTCACTGCGTTCAGAATGACATTTTTTTTCTTCATGGATTTAACCTCGTATAGGCGGCGCCGGCACCATAAAATCGCCGGCCGTAAAGTTTATTGTATTCCATTGCCAGACGCATTGAGTTGAGGGCCATACCAAAATGATTGTCAACCTGGTGCTTGTATTCGAACCATTTGTTACCTTTTTCGTCTTCCTTGAAATCTTTGATAAGATTTTTGAGATGGGTTTTGAAAATTTCATAAGCATTGAGCTGAGAGATATTGAGCTTTGCCGGATTGGGGAAAAGGATGTTTGCCTGGCGGATTTTTTCGGTCGTGTCGTCAAGGGATTCGGTGCGGCCAATGCGGATAACCGGCAGTTCGTCCTCTTCTTTTTTTTCCAATTCGTTGCCGCGCTCTTCTCTTGAACCTTTGAAATACTGCAGAACCACGCGCTCGGGAAATTCTCGGGCAAATTGTTTGGCACTGGATTTGTAGGGCATCGCATCAATGATACCTTGCCAGACGCCGAATTGCATCATCAGGGTCTTGAGGCGGCCCCAATCTTCGGTTTGCTCAAGATGGACGAGCTGAATTTTGTCGCCGAGGTCCTGACCCACAACGATGTGCAGGATATCGCCGACATCCACGCCCATGTAGGACATCTGAGCCTCGGGCAGAAGACCGAATTCGGACTGTGCAGCGATGATAACTTCGTCGGTAATCGGCTGGCGAATCTCATCAGTATAGGGAATGCCGAAGATGGAATTGAAGACCCGGATGCGATAGGATTTTTTTTGCTTTGCCTTGGCGATATCATCGGCGATTTCTTTGACCGGGATAATCTGGGAATAGAGCTGGGTGAGATGATAGCCCCGGATGTCTTTGCGGGAAGGTTGGAGCGGAATCCACTGCTGATTTTTGACCTGGAGGGGACGACTGCATTTAGTGCAGTGCCATTGATTTTGATAGAGAAATTTTTCGGCAAACTCCATCGCCTCGTTGGGCTCATTGGGGTTGAAGAAATTCCAGTGATTGCAAGCGGCACACTGTAAGGACCAGACTCGTTGGTCGGATTTTTCAAAATCTTTGTGAATGCCAAAATCGGGGACGCTCGGCTGGGAGAGTTGGCTCTTCCAGCGCAACTGTGAATGGAGCAGACGGTCGTAAGCAAATTTGATATTGTCCGGTGGGCATTCGTCGAGCTCGTCAAGAATGATGTAGTCCGCATCAACGGATTTGACCTTCATCCGGGAGACCATCCCACGAAAATAGATAGATGAAATGCCGAGCTGTTTCAATCCGACATTATCAATGCCAGTGACGCGCTGGCGCAGATAATCATTTTCCTCAATCAAAGGTTTGGCACGGTCATTGGAAAAATCTGAGACATCTCGGTCGGTCGGGAAAAAGTAGATGACTTTGGCGGGCTTGGTATCGGTGAGATAGAGGGCTTTGAGAAGATGATAGGTGGAAATGCCGATCTGGGCACCTTTCATGAAGACCATATTCTCGTGATGGTGCTTATAGATTTCCCGGAGATATTCGTGACCAATGAAGCCAAAGGGAATGCCGCGCAGGGTAATCTTGATCTCGTTGATCCAGGGCAGGAATTCCAGGGCCTTCGCCTGGGCCTTCTTCAGTCCCCGGCGGGCGGCCGCGCCGATCGTGCCGGCGGTGACGGAGCGCCGCTTACCGGATGCCATACTTCTCCTTCAGCGCCTTTTCCAGCCGCTCGATGATCGCCTGCTGCCGGTCCTGCAGCAGGGGCCCGATTTTCTCGTCATCGGCGAGGATCTCGAAGATCGTCACGATGATCTCGTCCAGCTGCTGCTCGAAACGCTTGTCGCCGAGCAGGCGCTCGCGCATGTCGTGCAGCTGGCGCAGCGCCGTGATGCCGCCTTCCTTTGATTTGAGCGGGACATTTTGAAGTTCGCCAATGAGGTCGGTCTCAAGTTCGGCAAGCTGGGCCGAGAGTTCGGCGAGTTCGTTGGCGTGCTTCTCATCGGTCTTTTTGCGGGCGGAATCAAGAACTTTCTGTCGCCGGATTTTCCAACCATATTGCTTTTCCCACTTGATGATAGTGCGCCGGGCGAGCCGGATTTTTTCATCGGCAAAAATCTGAATGATTTTATCGAATGAATAACCCTGGCAATAAAGCGAAAAGGCTTTTTCTTTGATATCAATACTATATGCCATTTTTGATTTCTTCGATAAGTTTTGCCCAGCGGAAAAGAATGCCGGGGCATTGGGTTTTGATATATTTTCGATGAGGTTGGATATTTTCGAGCGGGATTTTGTAGAACTTTATCCAGGGGATTATGACACGGTGAACCGCCTCGAGGATACGTTTGTCTGAGGGACCAGGTTTGAGACTGAAGTTGCCCGCGAAGCAGAATGAAAGCGCTTTGGAATTCATGCCCGGGCAATGGATTGCTGGTTTTGTGAGCGGACAACCATAGATGTTGATGACATTGCTTTCTACTTCTTCGTTGAGGGCATGATAGCCAATGTCGGGCCAGAGTTTAATGCGAGTATGGAAATCAAGGTAATCATCGAAGTCAAGCCCATTGCCATCCGGATCAGCAGAATGATGAATGATGAGATGAGTTGGAATCCAGAGACTCATCTTATTTTTGCTCTTTCTTCACGAAGCAATTTCTCAAGTTCGTCAAGTTCATGCCAGAGGCGTTCTTCAATGCGCTGAGAGAGAGCATCATATTTGTCTTTGGTTTCTTTGTGGCGGTCTCGTTCCTGAACGAAAAGTTTGATAAAAATAGCAACAACAAAAATAAGAATAATAAGTGGGATTGCAAGATCGCGGACATAATACAGAATTTTCAGAAAGTCCACTATTTCTTGCGTTTGATAAGTTCGGTCAGAAGATTCACGGAATTGAAGAGTTTGTCTTCAATTTCTTCACGGCGAGATAAAATTTCGCTATATAGAACCGTAGTATCTTCCAGGGCTCGTAAAACTTCGGTGAGCTGTGCTTCAGCAAAAGCAAGAATATCCCGAACACCTTTAATCTTCTTGCTGATGATCTGATCGTTTTGATTTTTTGACATATTTCTCCTTTCTTCTTTTGGTTCACAAAAAAGCCCTGAGGATAGAATAATCCTCAGGGCTTCTGAAAAATCTTGAGCCTCTATAATACATTATACTAAAGATTTTCATTTTGTCAAGGGGGAAGGTGCACTTTTCTCTTCTTCGAGATTCTTCGGTTTCGTCTCGGAATGGCCGGATGATAAAAGGCGCTCTTTCATTGCCTTGAGCGCCTCGATAATTTGAGCGGCCTGGCGGGTATTGGCAAAGTCGAAGCCATCAAGACCATTGCGCCGGGCAAGTTTGTGTAGTAGATGCCAGGATTCCCATTCAAAATCTTCTTTTGTTTTGATTGCATCTTCACCGGAGAATTCGCCCATTTTCATTTTTTGCTTGATGATTTGCCGGGCAAGGGCCAGGGCGAATTCGGTTTGGGCTGGGCTCATAAATTTGCGTGGTTCGGTGCGGGATTGTCGACCATATTTTTGAAGCGCTGGCTTTAATTCAGATTGACCGGTTTTTTGCTTGAGGATTTCAATGATTTTTTTTGCCTGATCAGCGGTAAGCAAAGAAAGATGACCTTTGGTTTCGGGGAAAAGTTCCTGGACTTTTTCACGCAACTGGTCAGACGAGAGATTGAGTTCGTGGGCAAGCGCCCAAATGCAACGAAGTTGGTCGTAGGATTTAGGATTTCCCTTCATTGATAGGAACGATTTTTTCAACATATGGCGTAATAAACCATCGCAAAAATCCGGGCACAATTTTCACTCCAAGCCGGCATAATGTCGACTCGGCAATATTCTTGAGACTATTCTTGATAATTTTCATTTCAATCTTGACGCATTTGTTTTCACCCATGCGTAATAAGACATCAGCAATTTCTTCTTCCGATTTCAAAAATTCATAAGAAGGTTTACCCAGACGAAAACTCACTTCTCCAAAATTCAAAATTTTCGTCTGCTTGCCATCAAAATCTGTTTTGTGTTTGGTTGCAAATTCCTGAATCGCCTGGGTGAGCGCTTCAGTCTCTTGCGAGATTTTTTCAATTGCCGGTTTGTATCTTTCCTGTGCTTTCTGAATTATGCCCGTAAGCCGCGCCTCTCGCTGTTCAATCTCAAAATCAAGTTGACCAAGTTTTTTCAACGCCTGGTCAACCTCTTCCCAGGAATTGATTTCGTTTTTCATTTTATACCTCCTGCAAAAACTTTTTCGATTTCTTGAATGACCTGCTTGGCATCGCCCTGATATTTGCCGGCAAGGACCTGCGAAACGGCGGCAGGCGAATAACCAGTTTTCTGTGCGACCTGACGAATGGTCATACCGGTACTGCTAATTTTTTCTCGTAAGGGATGTAAGAATTGTTCTTTGAGCTGTTTGACCGTGAGCGTGGCGCCAAGCCGGTGCTGGATTTCAGCAATGCGGTCCAGAGTCACAACCAGACGCAAAGGGATGTCAGAGCGGGTAGAAAGATATTCCGCAACCTCATCGGTGATTTTGATATGATTCCAATCGCAGATGAATTTCAAAAATTCTCTGGATTCTTCTTTCGTAAGTCCACGCATTTCAAGAATGTCGGTGCGCAAAGTGACCTCATCAAGAATATTAAATTTTTCATAGATTGAGGGCTGGGCAATGAGAATGATTGAAAGGAGTCCGATTTGCCGGGCGAAATTGAGTTCAAGCAAACGCTTGAGCGCACGCAGAGTCTGCGTATGCAGGGCGTGCGCCTCATCAATCACGAGGATAACTTTTTTGTCATTCTGAATTGCCTGGCCAAGCAGACGACGCAATTGCTCGGTACGGGCATCAATGTCTTTACGTGGGGATTCGCCAAAATAACGAACCATCGCATTACAGATTATTCCGATTTTCAAATTTTCTTTGTCGAGCTGACGACACCAGATGATATGATGACCGAATTCCTCGAGTGTCCCGAGCGCCTCGATCGCGGCGATGGTCTTGCCGATGCCGATTTCCCCGATAATGGCAAGGATGCCGCCGGGCTCGGCGATCGCTTCATTGATACGATGCTTGACTTCTTTGATTGCTCTGGATTGAAAAATTTTCTGGGGTAAGTTCACTCGGAACATGACGGCACCTCCCGGATAATCAATTTTGCAACATCGGGGCGTTTGCCTTGCTCATAGTCTATGATCGATTGAAGAGGAATTGAAACATAAAAATGAAACCGCAGGACTTCATTCTGGATTAAATCTCGCTTGAGATTTTCCAGGTCCTGCGGGCTCGCAGGGATGACCGAAAAATAATATAAAATTTTTGGTTCCCCTGGGGTTTTATTTTGGGAACTCATAAAGCCTCCTTTGTTATTTCTTCCAGTTGCGGCGGCGGGCTTGACGCTGGGTCTTACGCCGCTTACGGGATTTGAGAAAATTAAATTTTTTATTATTTGTACTGCCCATCATTTTGCCTTATCAGTCCGTGTTCTTCAAGCACGGGCGTGAGTTTGTCGCAAAGAGAATCGAGATAGTCCCGACTTAGTTCGCCCTGCTTGATGTAAATGTCTTCAAGATGAGCGGCGATGAAGTCTCGAAGTTCAGGCGGCGCATCATGCCAGTAGATTCTGCAGATCATGGCAATATAGAGCATTGCCTGATCCGGCGTGAATTCCTGTTGAAGCGGGGACTGCGCATCTGCTACATCACCTTCAGACTCAATTTTTCGACCCGATGGAGTTGATTGATGGATATTATCGGAGCGCACATAAACCGGAGACTCGTAACCATAATCCTCAGTAATGCCAAGGAGATGTGTGCCAACATCACGCAATTCTTTTTTGGTTTTTTCGTATTGCGTAAGAGCGGGACGGCGATAGGTTCCAAAGGGCACCTCGTTGCGACCCGGATAAAACGGACCATAGATTTGTCCCGTCCATAATTCTACATAAATTGCGGCCTCATTGAAACCATACCAGACTTGCACTTCCCGGCCAATTTCATTGTTGAGCCCAGTAAGATGATATATTTTGCCATACCATGGAATTTCACAAAAGATATTGATTTGCCGGGTCTCGCCTTTTACATACGCCATCTTGATAAAATCAATAAAAGGCGGCGGGACTTTAAGAAATTTAGTCTGTATCTTGTCAAGCCAGAGTTGATTCCGGGATTGCTTTCCCCGTCCCCACTGAGGGCTATTATTCAAATCAACCAAAAAGTCATAAAGCCATTCGTTTAATTTCTCGACATCGGGCTTTTGAGTAGTAATTCTAATTCGCAATTTTTTTTCAAATCGCTTGAGCGTATTGAAATTTGATTCTACGCCACCGGTAGCTCGAGGTTCGCCCGGCAAATGTTTCAAATGAGTAAATCCACAAATCTTATGTAGTCGCTCAAATAATGCACTCATTGATTTTGATTTCCAAATACCACCCTGGTCAGTATAGGCGTATTGAAGTGGGAAACCACAGAAAGGCAAGGCAGTATCTTTTTTCTTGGACCAAAATTCATAGAGAAAACGGAATAAATCAGCAGAATTTTCCGCCGGGGCAATATAATATTTAGCATAAAGGCAACCAGAATAGTGGTCCCAACCAGAATAGAGAATCAGTTTGTATTCCATACCTCTACGGGTATGCCGACATTGAACGAATGGATCCCAGACAACTCGACCAAAATTTGTGAGATAATATGTTGGCGCTACCGTAGCATCAATTTCATGCACTTGATTGGGCCAATAGGTGACAAGATGGACAGCGGGTGCAGACTGGGTCAGGGATTGAATATCATAGCGGTATTTGCGTAAAAGCCGATCAATACTGGACCGATGAAAAGGAAAATCCTGAGGTAGTTCTCCTTTGCGTTGGAGCTCGGCAATAGCATCAGCGGTGCTGAGACAACAACCTTTTTTATCCAGACTTAGTAATTTGAAACTGCCAATTTTTTTGAGCCAATCATCAGGGACCTGCTCAGAATAATGAGATTTTTGTTTGCGCTCAAATTGACGATAGAGTGTTGGTTGAGAAATACCCAATTCTTTTGCCCATCGGCGCATCACCCTGGATTTTTTTTGCCATTGTAAATCCTGTTCAATTCGCTGAAGAATTTCTGTTGAGATGGATTTTTTGGGTGGCATTATTTTGATTCGGAATTAGGATACTTATCAACCCTCTCTTTCTTGAGTCGCTCTCGGATTTCATCTCCTGTTTCAAGCCGATCAGGCAAATTGGGATTGATTTCTTTGGCAATATCTTTGAGAAATGCCGCGCCTTCAGAAGGATTGATTTCCATTTTATCAAGGATATAAGCAAGATACGATTTCAGGAGATTCTCAATCATTAGATAGGTCGTCCACATATATGGGAGCATTTCAGGCTCAAGTTTTATTTGGGTCAAATCAAAAACCTCGCAAAGAATTGTATCAACATGTTTCTTGATCGCCGCAAAGGCTTGTTCTTGGGTCAATTTACGGGCTTCAAGTTCAGAAAGTTTAATGGAAATTTCTTGAAGTTTTTGCAGAACATTGTCTCTCTCTTGAGTGATTTTGAGGATTTTTTCGTTGTGCTCGGAAATTTTGAGTGTGGCAATTTCATGATTAGCAACATCCACCCGGTCAAGAGCAATCTGGAGCTCAGATTGCAGGGTTTTTTGCTGTTCTTTGAGGAGTTGATTTTCCCGATATTGTTTTTGATAGCGCGCCTGCCAGCCGTCTTTTTTGTCGTTGAATTCGGCGTCGGACATGCCGGCGAGTTCGGCAAACTCGGCTTGAGTCAGGTTGTCCCAGAAGGATTTTTCCGCCGGCAATGCCAAAAGTCGTCGAAAACTCAAGGGTTTTTCCATTTTTCTTACGCGTAAGAAAAAATTTGAGGGAAGTTTTTCAATCACTTGAACATAGTTGTATGCAGTTTTTTCGTTGATGTTCCATCGCCTCTCGGTATAATCGCCGAAGTTCTCATAGCCGAGGGTTTGCCAGCCGACCTCATCAGCCAGGTCCTTCATCTGCTTGAAACCCAGACCGATATTGAGGATTGAGTCTACCTGCTGTTTGGCGCCTTGAATTATCAGCGCCTCATTTTCTGAAACTCTTTGCAAAATTTCTGATTGCTGAAGTTTTTTTGCCATTATGCCTCCTTTTGGAATTTTTCTCTCACATAATAATTGTCCGGTGTTCCTCGCCTGGTCCACATGAAAATATTGACGTTCACAATTCTTGCGAGCACAGGTATCGCAGGGGATTTTTTGATATGAATTTACCGGATAAATCCGGTGATCACCTTTTTCGTTTTTGATTTGCTGGCAAATATATTCATATTCCCCAATTCTTCGGCGGGTGGGGTTGCCATCAGGATTACCGAAGTAGATTTTGCATGCCTGCTTGATTGCTCCTTCGCAATAGTCGGATGGTAAATCAAATTGCGCACATTTTTTGTGGTCTTTTTTGATGGTGATGCGAAAAAGTGGCATTACATTTCCTTTTCTTCCATAACCGCAACAATTATTTTTGTCGGATAGGAAAGTTTTGAGAGATTGGCATAATAGAGTTCAAGCCAATCTGACCCATATATTACCTTGAGCACTTTATCGTGCTCAATTTCGGTTATTTCGCCTTCGCTATATAGACGAATCCTAATTTTCATTTTTTTCCTGTTTTTGCAACCAGGAATAAGGAAAAGGCAAAATCTGTCTGTCGGCAAAAGCGATAAAGACCATCCAGGTATTTTCGTCAATCCGTTCAATGATACCTTCGCCAAGATATTCGTTGTTGTTGGTAATGATTTTGACAGCATCGCCGGATTTTAGCATTGTGCCTTTTTGTTTTTGTGATAGATTTGATTAATGAAATCCTCAAGTTGTTTATGGCGATTTAATTGGTGCATAATTTCTACTTCCAGATAAGACTTTTCGTGATATAATTGTTTGATGAATTGATTTAATCCTTTGATTATTTTTATCTGAACAATAATCCAAATTATCAAAAAAATAATGATGATTGCGCTGACACTTAGAATCAACATCGTGTCTCCTTGTGCGAACTGGTTGCACGTCGGGTGCGTAATTCGGAATTTAATTTTTTGATGAGTTCCTCAGCCAGAAATTGAGTCAGGGACTCAATTCGTTTGGCGCCCCACTGTTCGATATAGTCTTTGATTTTGCCATTAGTCCAGCCAATTTCCTCGGCAAGATTGAGAATTTCTTTGCATTGTTTATTCGTGCAGGCGGTGAGATGGGCATTTTGTAGCAAATTATCCTGGTGATGGTCATCATCAAGAATCTTTTGTAGAATATTGATGAATTTGAATGCCTCAAAGCGGGTCAAGGCAGAAATATGCTCTTTGACAAATTTGGCTTTCAAAAATCGATGCAGGATTTCGGTTGACCACCGCAATTGATGACTCATCGCATAGATTTTTTTGCGCTGGGGTGCGGTGATGGAGTTCATCGCGATTCTATTTTAAGAAGAATTTGTTGGATTTTTTTGGCGCCGGCTCGGTCAAAATCCTTAAGGCGCTCAACAATGTTTCGGATGCGAGATGTAAGTTGATTGCGATAGTGGCGCTTTTGGGATTCGGTTTTCGGAATGAAATAACCATAAGGCGGCTCCATTGTGCTGGCAATGAGATGACCCTGAGCAATCAAGTCTCTGATGAGCCGGCGAATCATCCGTTCGCTGGTTTCTAATCGCTCGGCTAAAACTTTGGCCTTAATGGGTCTGGAACTGCCCTTGAGAAAATCCCAGATAAGCTCTTCGGCTTCCCGTGGTTCACAATTCATATTTTTTTGCTCCCCATAAGACTTTCTCGGCATATTTTTTGCCTCGACCGGACATACCTTTATGTCCATTATTATAATGAGCAAGTGCGCGCTTGAGGTCATAGATTTGAAGAAGATCTTTCAGATAGAGGACAGCGATTTCGATATTATTTTCGATGATATGAATTTCAGATTGAGATTGGATTGGCAAATTATAGGAATTGACGATGAGTTTTGCGGTTTCGGGCATTATCTGGCAAAGCCCAATTTCGCCGTCATTGCCGTCGGCATGGGGATTGAATTGTGATTCCTGCTCAATCAAGGAAAGGAAAATTTCTTTAGAAATGCCATATTTTTTACAGTTTTCCCAGGTGGCAGCAAGAATACGGGTGAGAGTAATTTCAGAAATTGGGGTCGGATAGTTATTGAGGATTTTGTCTTTCATTGATAACATCCACTGAGTTTTTTGTTCATAGTAGGATTGCATCAATCGCAATTGCTCAATTTGAATTTTGAAGTTTGCATCAAGACTGCGGGTGCGAAAAATGAAATAACCGAGACTGCCGGCAAAAAATAGAAATTGCAGGATGGAGAAAATTTTCTTCATTATTATATCACCGGGCCAGGCAAAGGAAATAGCATTGGCGGTGATATTTTTGACCTGGCCCGGGCAGAGGCCAACAAATTTTCAGATTGCTCTTTTGCCATAGATGAACTTTTTTGGAACATTTAGCTTGGCGGCAGCAAAATTACTCAGAAATTGCCTGAATTTTTGGCCATTGAGTTCATAGAGAAGATAGCCGCCATAAAAATCACGGAAGGGATAGTAGGCAATGAGCTTGACATTCTGGTCGGTTTTGAGCCAGGGTCGCTCGGAAATTTTTTGTAAGTCGGCACGAGTCATTTTATTCTCCGATTTTATGCTGAGAAATATTAGGGGACACATCACCTACTTGAAATAACCACTCCTCAGAATATCCCAAAATCTGAGCAATTTTGTGGCGATAGGTTGCCCCGGATTCACGACCCATAATAATGTGACAAAGATACATTTCAGATGTGCCAAGTTTCTGTGCCAAATCTTTTGCCGACATTCTGCGCTCAATCAATGCCCTTTTGATATTCCAAAGAACGCGATTTTTATTTTTGATCGCCGGCATATTTCACCTCTTGACAGGTAGACATATATGAATATACTTGCGGGCTGGAGATATGATAACATCAATACGACATTTCTCATTAATGTTCACTTCAACGTTTGGTTCAATCATCTCGGTCTCCTTTGTCCATTTTGGGCGATTTTTGAGATTCTGCTTCAAAAAAAATAGAAGTGCAGAAGTTATCCACACGACTCAAATGCTGAATTATCCAGCATTTCCGCAGATTGTCCTTGCAAAGCATATATCATTATATTCACATTTGAGCATTTGTCAAGGGGGTAAATGCACAATTGAGCATTTACTTGAATTTTGTTAGCACAAGAATTACATATGAAAATAAGTGATAGAGTCAAAGCGTTGCGAAAGAAATTGGGGTTAACGCAGAAAGAATTTGCAAAAAAAACGGACATCCCTCTACGAACTTTAGCAGGAATTGAGTATAATGAACGTAAACCGGGCTATGATTTATTGATGAAACTCTGCAAAATTGCCAGAACTTTTAATGTGCCTATCCAATGGTTGATGTTCGGAGAAGCAGAAACAAAAGAAGTGCCGATTATTGCGAGTGAACCGAGAGAAGAATATGAAACAAAAACAACTGGGTTGATAGCAATCCCGGTCATCAATGATGTACCGGCAGGCTATCCCGAAGTACCCACATTGGATGATGAAATCAGAGATTATGTTTATATTTCCAAAATGCCGAAAGACACCTTCGGCTTGTATGTCCGGGGCGATAGTATGATGCCAGAATTAAATGATGGAGATATTGTCATCGTGAACCCGACGATGAAAAATTTCTCATCAGGTGATTTAGGGGTTTTTAGGCTGGCCGCAGGGTCAACGATTAAATACTATTATAAGGAAGGAAATAATATCTGGCTCCAACCGAGAAATCCAAAATATCCGTCCATCATCCTTACCGACGAGATTGAATGCATCGCCATCGGTAAAGTTATTTGGAAAATCATCAAAGTGAAATAAGGGAGAATGTATGGAAGAAAAAAAAGGACCAAAGAAACAAAAATCACATTTAAAAGAATTATCTATCGGATGCCTCGGGCTTATTGTCGTCCTTATATTAATAGGGGTTTTTAGCACTATAGGATACAAGGAATCTAAACCGCAATTACCGCCACCTCAACTTGTCAAAATCGCTATCAAAAGTGAAATCGTGAAAAGACGCGCTTCGGGGAATTATCGGTATTTCTTTTATGTCAAAAATCTTGATTCTGTCCCTTTTGGTGAAACAGTAGAAATTGGTTTATTGGAAGAAAATGATATCCAAATCCACTCCGAGGAATTTAAACCAAATCCACCTATTCCACCTAAATTACAAAACTATTGTTATGTTGATGCAGAATGGGGTCCTTTTGGGTGGGAGAAATTTACTATACGGAAATTTTCATGGCGAGTTAGGGATAATAACTATCGAACTTTACAAGAAGGAAAAGACGAAATTACGACTAAGTTTGAAAACCTTTATCATTATTGATTTTGCACTATTTTTATGCACAGATTGGTTGGTTCTACAGGAAAATCCTTATTTTGCGGAAATTTTACAAAATTTTACATTTCAAGGGCAAAATCTGAAATTTTGGCTTTTTTGCAAATTTTTTATTGTCCATTTACAATCACAGCTCTTATTTTTTCTCAATCAACATTATGTGTTAACGCTTGCTTATCACTATTGACATTGTGCAATTTTTTATTATTATTGCCTCCGAAAGGAGCTTTATGTTCAAAAAATATTTCGGTTTAGTTGTGATAACTTTCTTTGTTCTCATGGTTGGCTGTGGTAATCAGAAAAAAACCATCACTGCACAATCAACCAAGTCTTCTCAACCTGAATTTACCGCCGTTGTCGAGACAATGGACTCGATATATATTGCATCGCTTTCGAAGATGGGTCCTTATACCGAGGTAGGCAAATCATTGGGTGAATTGATGGATTGGCTCGGGAAGAATAATGTTATGCCCATGGGTGCTCCATTTGGGATATACTATGATGACCCATCAAAAATCCCTTCAGAAAGCACAAAATATGAAGTCTGCTTTCCTGTTCCATCTGGAACCAAAGGCAATAAACAAGTTATGGTCAAAAAATTTGGGCCTGTCCAGGTTGCAGCAACTATATACACTGGACCCTATGATAAAGTTGGCACTGTTTATACAAAACTTATTGAGTGGATAATAAATAACAAGTTTGAGGTCACTGGTCCGGCGCATGAGTTCTACTTGAATGACCCTTCAAAGGTCATTGCTGAATCACTTAAAACCAAAATTGCATTTCCGATTAAATCTGTTGCGGAACAGCCTGCCGGCATCAAGAATTAAGGATTATCGGTTCTTTTAGATAAAAATTTTTTGTAATAACGATATCTCGGTGTATTGCTGATTCTCGTCTAAGAGTTCTATTTTTGTATCAATTATTCGTTGATTGGAAACTTAAATTTTCCTTTTTCCCAAATCAGAATTTTTTTTGCCCCCTCTTCATTTCGATTGCGATAGATTATCTTCACATCATCATTCTTTAATTCTATCGCCTTGATTTTCTTCAAGTAGGGAATGTAATCATAATCCAAGAGGCTGAGGAGTTTCTCGATTGTTTCCTGGGCAGTTTCGACCCTGTCACTGGTGCCATAAATATCAATGAGAATTCTATCGCCCATTTTATCGTAGACCGCCAGCAACCCGATGTCGTATTGTCTGATTGTAGTTATCCATGCGGCTTGTGCATATAGGCTAAGCTGAATCGCTGCCATATCGCCCACTGAGAACTCATAACTAAAAGGCAATGTTGCAGCTGTTAGGTTTGTTACGATGAGAAAAACAAGGTAAACCAGCAACCTTGTTGGTTCGTTTTTTTTATGATTAAATTGGTTCATCTGTGCCTCCTTATTAAATTTTCTTTTTATCATATTTTTTGAAACAAAGAGAGAGAAAAACCAGGATTAAATTTCACGTTAACATATAATAATACTTAAGATAAGTGAGAAGTCAACTCCACAAAAAGAGGGCACTAAAAAATTATTCATTTTTTTTCTTGCATTGAAGCAAATTATGGTTATACTTCTTTAACCATGACAATAAATGAACAGGCCGCTGAAGCCAATAGGATCGTTGTCCATTTCAAAAACGGCGCAGTATGTAAAGGAATTACCCACGACTTTATACCAGAAAAGCCGAAATTCCATCTAAACCATCTTGATGGTAGAATTGAGGAGGTTGATACTGAATTACTCAAGGCTATCTTCTTTGTCAAAAATTATGAAGGCAATAAATCTCACCAGGACAAAAAAGGATTTGCTGGTATTGATACCAAGGATACCCGTGGACTTAAAATCAAGGTTACCTTCGCCGATAATGAAATAATCTATGGTTCGACCCTGGGTTACAACAAACAGCGCAAGGGTTTTTTCGTTTTGCCTATTGACCCGGAAAGCAATAATATTCGCATCTATGTGGTCGCCAGCTCAGTAAAAGATGTAAAGTTAGGTAGCCAGGCCGAGGTCTGACAAACCACATTCGAGAAGATTATTTTCTTCTTTGATTGAAAACGCTATCTTGACAAATAATCATTTTTGAGTATAATGATTCAACTTTTTAATGGGGGCCTATAGCTCAGTTGGTTAGAGCGCACGCCTGATAAGCGTGAGGTGAGTGGTTCAATTCCACTTAGGCCCACATAGTTCAAAAGTTTTAGTTAATAGTTATAGGGCAACGCCGGCTGTATCATTTTACGGCGTGGTCAAATAGTTCAAAATTTACGAATGCCGATATGTTATGGTGGTTCAAGTCCACCAATCTGGTTACGGCAATATACAAGAATGATTACAGTGCTTAAACCCTCTAATTTCCCCTTTAATAAAAGGGGACCAAGAAGGATTTGAAGAAAAAATCACTGTAATCTAACGAACATAAGCGAGAAAAAAGGAGGTTACATGAAGAAACTCGCAACACTACTGATTATCGCAATAGCATTAACGGTAATCAGTTGTCAACAGCCGGCAAATGTGGTTACTCCTGAACAACTGGAAGCAGTAAAGACCGAGCTCAATGCACTGAAGACCGATGTTACTGCTTTGAAGGCGGTTGTAGATTCATTGGTTGTCAACTACAATGCCCATCTTGAAAAATACCACAAGGGCACAAAACCAGCCGGTGGAACAAAACCGACACAACCGAGGGTTGGCGGCTAAACTTAGGAGGAAACAATGAAGAGAATATATACACTTGCATTATCTGCTATAATTGCGGCGGCATTGCTGCCGATGACAGGATGCGAAGAAGGACAAACAGGTGCGCCTGAGAACTTCGTAATTGCGGCATCAACTGATGGTGCCAAGGTCGTTCTCACCTGGGAAGCACCTACCGCAGGCGAACCTGATGAATATATTGTCTATTTTGATGAAGGCGGGACAGGTACCTTTACAGCAGAAACAACCTTGGCCGCAACCGAATTGACTTTTACCCATGACCCGGCTGGAAAGACTGGTAAATATAAGGTAGCGGCAGCACTTGGTGGTGATGAATTCGATAGCGGAATTCTTACAACGATTCCGGTGAATACTGCAGCAACAGCAGTATCGGAGTTGGAGGCTGCGGGAAATGCTGGGTATGGTTGGGATCGAACCACATTTGCAGGCAGTACTTATTCGATGACCCAGGCTGCAAACGCCTCAAAAGTTGATTTCTATATTAGTAACTGGATCGACGACCCAGTCGGTGGCCCATGGCCTACACCCTATCGTATCGAAAGTCCTGATGAAGGCCCAAATGACCCTGGTGGTGTTGTTCCAACAGGCTCATGGCTGCAAAATAGATATACAAATGCCCTCACTGACCCGCAAGCTATCTTGCCTGTTTTCTCTACGACAACATATTTCAATTTCACGGAAATCACAACAGACCCAACTTATGTTGGGGCATATACCAAAGCCGATGGTTACTTTGCATTGGTTAAATTATCAGGCCCCAATGCTACTAATGGAACAATTCAGGTTGAGACCTGGTTCCAGAAAGTCAAGGGGTTACGCTTAATCGCGCACTAATAGAGGCGATATTAAACAGGGCGGGCGAATGCCCGCCCTGTTTGTTTTAAAATCTTATATCGTCAGTGCTAAACAATCATCAAACCCCGATTACTTTCAAATTTAGGAAGGGTGGGTGACGGGATTTGAACCCGCAACATTTGGAGCCACAGTCCAACGCTCTGCCATTGAGCTACACCCACCGTTACAGATAGTCAAAGGTTATTGGGTTACGAGGTCTGTTTCGTCCAACGTCTTTCGTTTTTAACCTAAGACTTTACCTGAACACGATTCGGGCGTCGTTACCTCTTACCCTTAGACGATTCTTCAATACCCCGCGCAGGATTTGAACCTGCAACCCGCTGATTAAGAATCAGCTGCTCTACCAGGTTGAGCTAGCGGGGCACGCGCCTGGGGTGATTCGAACACCCGACCTACGGATTAGAAATCCGTTGCTCTATCCGTTTGAGCTACAGGCGCAATCGAAATTTCAGCACTTTTCGGCTGATCACTCGCCCTCATTACCTTCTTGGGCCACTTTTGGGCCAGTTTCGTCGGGAAAATGTTCGGAAGTCTGCTCCATCGCCTCACGCAGTCTCTTCTCCTGAAGATGGGCATACCGCATGGTGCTCGAGATACTCTTATGACCCATCAATTTCATTATCGTCAAAAGGTCAATCCCTTTGTTTACCAAGTCAGAGGCAAAGGTGTGGCGCAGGTCGTGGAACCTGAGGTTTTTGATACTAGCCCTTCGGCATGCCGCATTGAATCCGGTTCTTATCGTCGTCCGCTTACCATTCTCACCGGGAAAAACATAACTCGAATTCGCTTTTTCATATCGACGCAATAACACTGTGCGAAGTGTGCTCGTCATCGGTATCGTCCGCGGCGTATTGTTTTTGCATTTGACGATCGTGATACTGTCGCGATGCCAGTCGATATCTTCCCATTTAAGATTGAGAATTTCGCCTAAGCGCATTCCGGTAAGACGTGCGAAGACGACGATAACCCGCATCTCGACGCTGCAGGCACTCAAAAGCCTTGGCCATTCGTCCGAAGTCACATAGCGCGTTCGGTGTGGAGGTTCTTTCTGCATTTCGAGATACTGGAACGGATTCTGATCAAGGTAACCCCAGCGCACTGCCTTCTTGAACATGTGTTTGAGCAAACAGGTCTCGCGATTAACCGTAGCCTTTGATACTTTTGGTTTTCTCGATTCGTCAACTCGCAACTTACCATCGAGCCTCTCGATTTGATATTCTTCGCCGCGTTTGAGGGTCAATTTATCTATCCGCTTATGCCCAAACTTTGCGAGTAACAATTTGGAGCTTGTCAAATCGCGCTTGTAGGACGATTCCTCTTTATTGTTTTTGGCCCATTCAAGATACTCGGCTAATAAGTTATCAAAGATCATTCTCATTTTGGGACGGTGATTGCCGTGCCTTAATTCGTATTTGATTCTTGCGAATTCCTCCTCAGCTTCGGCTCTCTCCGTAACCCCGAGGCTGTAATGATACCTCTTACTGTTGAAGGAATATCTAACCCACCATACGCGACCGCGCAGGTAGATCTTCATTTATTCCTCCTTGTTAGTTTTTTATTACTCAGAATATTATAGCAAAACATGGTAAAAAGTCAACCACTATATTGATATTCTTCTTGAGTTTTTTGTTGCTCTTTTGCTTTCAAGCCATCTTCTGATTTCATTCTCATCAAATCTTAAGAGCTTGCCTAATTTGACATAAGGTATTGAATTCTTATGAACCCAGTCGTAGATTGTTTTTGGTTTAATATTCAACATTTTAGATAGCTGATTAACATCTAAAAACGCAGATTTATATCTATCATTTGTAGTATCATGTATCATAATATGCCTCCTTCTTCATAAAAAAACGAAAGCACCCTCAAAAATCGATTAATCATATAAAAACAGTAAACAAAGGTGTAAAGTTTGTCAAGAGGCAAATTCAGAGATTAGACATATCTCTTTGCCTCTTTTAAAACAGGTGCAAGATTTACTTGAAAAAAATTACCCCTGCAGACCTATATATCTATGAGAGATGGCTTTAAAAATTATAGGATTTACCGGCACGCGCAGAGGCATGACCCAGAAACAGAAGGACGAGTTGTATAATTTCTTGTGCCAATACAAGGGCGGTGTTTTTCATCATGGTGACTGTGTCGGTGCTGATTTAGAGGCACACAGCATCGCCTCAAAACTTGGATTTAAAATAGTCATCCACCCGCCCCGCAATCCTGAAAAAAGGGCATTTTGTGAAGGAGTAGTCCTTGAAGGAAAAAATTATCTTGAACGAAACAGAGACATCGTGGAAGCCTGTGATATTCTTGTTGCGGTTCCGAAAGAAAATCAGGAGGTTCTAAGAAGCGGCACCTGGGCAAGCATCAGGTATGCCAAAAAGGTAGGCAAACTGGTTAAGATTATTTATCCATAAATGCAATTATCTCTGTTTCTCAAAGTGTCCATATATGGCGTCATATATGGACAACCCACTCCCGAAAAGTCTTGAGATTTCGGCACTTTAATTTTCTGGTTTTTGCCTTGATTTTTCCGAATTATATAATTCAAAATAATTTCAAAAATTAAAAAACAAAAAAATTAAATAGTCAGCAAGAAATCAATTCCCAGAATTAAGTCAACAAAAACATTTAAATCATCAAGTGTCCATATATTGTGCGATCACCGAATAAAAAATAATCGAAATGACCTCTTTGATGGTCAAGAAAATAGGAAAACCAATCCCAAAATAATTATTAAGAATTCAAAAAAAGGCATTTTTAAATCATTTTTTAATTAATTTTTTATTTAATAATAATTAAATATGCCATACATAAGGGGGTATTATGTAAAAAATGGTGCAATTGCCAAAATAATAACTAAAACAATTAATTCAAACATGAAAATATTTCCAATCAAGAAGGGGTGGATTTATTATTTATGCTAATCTGCATTCGTTATCCGTTGGAATCAGTAGTTTAATCCTTGTTTGAAATTTGAATCATTGGGATTTAGATATTGTTTCGTATTTTGTGTTTCGGATTTATCCGAGTGATAGCGCGAATTATTTTGTTAGCATCGGGGTCTGAAAGAGCAAGGCAAACTCACTAATGCGTGAGGCAAACTTGTTCTGCAAGACTCTTTTATGTTTTTCGCCTTAACCTATTGTTGAGGTTGTTTTTCGAAAAATTCACCGGTCATTACGAATCCCATCAGAGATGAGATGTGGCAATCTCATCCCCTATATGTCATTCTTCTTTGAAATTTGTCAACCCCTGATAGTTGAACGCTGCCCTTATTGACCTCTGTCAATCTTCTTTACGTCCCTTATCTATAGGACAAAATGGTTATTCGACCTCTGGTCCCTTAATCTGAATTAAGAGCTCATTAGGCTAGCATGACATGAAGGCGACCAGAGGAATCTTTAGATATTTATTAAGCAACATAATTATGATAATAACGATACGGTCGTTCTTCATATGAACGGTCTTCCTTAAGACATTGGTAAGCAACTTCACATAACCTGCGCGCAACGACGACAATCGTAGTATTAGGCCCTTTTCTCTTTTTTATTCTGGTAAACAAGGCGCGGAAATAGGGGGATGACTTTATTGCGGTCCAGGAAGCTTCGATAAAAGCATAACGCAAATAGCGATTGCACTGGGGCAGTAGATCACCATGATAGATTTTGCCGCCGGAAGCATAGGTTGTTGGGACAAGTCCAGCATAGGCGGATAATTTACCCGGATAAGCAAATCGTTTGATATCAGCTATTTCTAAAGCAGCTAAGGCGGCAAGAATCTCGCCTAATCCGGGTAGGGATAACAATATTGCTCGATACCGGTTTTCCTGTAATGATTCATTCACCCATTGAGTTGTGATTTTGATTTGCTCATGAATAACATTATAGATAGCTAAATCTTGCTGCAAGATGT